>ERZ869936.101-NODE-101-length-114091-cov-54.714038_pt1 | contig 114091 bp, 97 predicted proteins | sample MGYA00520876_ERZ869936 | MGnify/ENA primary metagenome ERZ869936 (study PRJEB32218, sample SAMN09650985) | biofilter metagenome | isolation source: enrty point of leading RO module | place: Saudi Arabia: Thuwal, RO plant located on Red Sea | collected 2016-02-17...
GACTTCTGACTTCTGACTTCTGACTTCTGACTTCTGACTTCTGACTTCTGACTTCCGCGTCAGCAATCACCCGGCGAGAAGTTCAGCTCAAAGCCTCTAACCTGGCCATTGCTATTTCCCTGGACCCGCACGTTGATCTTGTCTGAGCCTCGCGTGTAAGTGATCGTGTTTGGGAAATCGTGATCAGGATTCTCGAAGACCGCGACCCCTTCCTTTAGGGATGTCAGTTTGAAATGCGTTTCTTTCTGGCGCGCGGGGATCGCGACATAGTAGACGTCGCCTTCCTTTTCGATCAACTTCAGAAATTCGTAGTCGACGATCCTGCCGTCACGGACAGTTCGCGCCATTCCGATCATCAATCCGCCGGGACTCGACCACTGCTCATACGAAACGCGACCGGGACCACTCTCCTGCGTCCAGCACCCTGCCAACCAGGCAAGGTCGTTGACAGTAGGTTTCTTCGGTTCGTCCTGGGCGAAGGCCTGTGTTGAAAGGGCAAAAAGGAATAGAGAGAGCGTAAGAATGCGGATCATATTCAATCCTCCAAGAGGTTTAGCCTACAACCTTATTGATGGGCTAACGTCGATTCTGCGGCAAAGCCGCGAAAGAAAACAAGGCAGCTCCCGAATTTCAGTCCACGGCGAACATCAGTCATTCAAACGGCTCGGCCGTCACCAACGATACGCTAGCGGGCAAACCCGCCGCTAGACCATTGACGATTTACTATTCACGATTCACGTCATCGCAAACGTTCCTCTAAACGGTGCTTTGCGTGAAGTGGATCAGAACGCCCGAAGGGTCCCAGCAATAAGTGATCGTCGCGCCCCAGGGCTCGTCCTTGGGCGGTTTGACGCGAATCGAGTCGAACTTGTCCTTAACGATCAGATCGTTGATCATCCGCCACCATTCCGCAACGTCGTCCACCTCGATCGATATCATAAAGTTTTCCGCCCATTCCTTAACATAGTAATTCTGCAGCCAGATCCTGTTCCCGCTGATCTCCAGCTCCGCTAGACCTTCTTCGTGCTGCCAGTTCTTCTTGAACCCGATCGCTTCGTAGAAGCGCATCGATTCGTCAAAGTCTTTTGCCGGCACAAATACCCTGAGATCCTTAACCTTTAAAGACATATTTAAACCGTGATCCTCATTATAGGCCTCGACGGGGACCGACGCGCCACTTCCTCAAACCCGGCGCGCTCGAACATCTTCGCCACGCCGTACCAGGCGAACGCCGGCGGATAACGTTTTCCCTCAGCAGTCTCAACTGGATAGCCTTCGACGATCTTGGCCCCGTTGTCCGCGCAGGCCGTGACCGCAGCCTTCAACATCTCCGTCGCAACGCCCTTTCCGCGAAAGGTTCTTTCCACGAAAAAGCATGTGATCGACCAGACCTCCCTTTTGTCGACGGGCTTTAAAATGCGTGAAGTTTCCAGCCGAATGTAATCGGTTCGAGGAGCAAATGCGCACCAGCCCGCTGGATTGTTTCGTTCGAATCCGATGATGCCCGGTACCGTCCCTCCGCGGACAAGTGCCTTCATCAGCTTCTTGTTTGCGCTGTTCGAATTTGATTCGAACTCTTTAGAACGAAGCCGCCAGTACATACACCAGCATCCGGCGCAGCCGCCCTTCTCGCCGAATAGCGTTTCAAGATCGGACCATGTTTCCTGAGTCAGCGGCTTAAAGTCCAGTTTCATAATTCGCCGCCCGAAGTTATGTATTTCCGAAGCCCTTCGAACGTGTCGTGCCAGCCTTTTTCGCACGCGGCATAGAACTCGTCGGCGATCTCGTCCTGAGGGAATCCGCTTTGAATGACACGGATCGAGGTAAATCTGTCCGAGATAGGATCAACCTCGAAGCGGGCCTTGACGTTCAGATCGAACGGCGGCGCTTCGAACTTCGTGTGATACAGGGTCTCGTCCAGTTCGATCACGTGCGGATACTCGTACTCGGTGATCCTGTGAAACGTGATGTAGTCCGGGTCGTCTGTATCTCCCCACGCGGCGTTCCAAAAGCCTCCCATCTCGGGGAGTACGATCGCGGTGCTGGCACCCCACCACTGGCAGATCGCAGAAGGCGTGATCAACGCTTCAAAAACTGTCTCCGGGTCAGCTTCAAGATCTATCTGATAAATGTGGCTTCGCGTATCTTCGCTCATTTAGTCGGAAAGCTTCTTTTGTATTGTCTTCGGAAGTTTCTCGAAGACCATTCTGTAGGAGTCTGCGACCAGCTGTTCTAGATCTTCTTCCGGGATCGCCTCATACGACTCAAGTGCGACCCAGTGATACCGTGCAAGATACGGCGCAGGAATCACACCTTCCTTTTCAGTCAATTCGGCGAATTTGTCAGGCGTACATTTGAACGACATCACCGCCGGCCCGGGTTCCAGGCCCGCGACCGCGAACATCTTTTCGCCAATACAAAAAGTCAGGTCCTTTTCCCATTTCACATCCTCTGTTGCGTGTGGAAGGGAGAGGCAGAATCTTCGCAGTTTCTCAACGTTCATGGGTTTCAGGTGAAAAGTAGAAAAGGTAAATGGTGAATCGTGAATGGTGAATCGTAATTCGTGAATCGGAAATAGTAAATATTTAGATTTGTGAGGTCCTGATATTTTTCTGCGCCGTTTCCGTTCACTCAGGTTGTCGTAAGACGCCTTTTTGCCTTTTACCTTTGAACTTTTACTCTCTCCCCTTGTGCTACAATCCCGGATATTTACCAGGGAACTTGCCGGAGGGCCTATGAAATACAGGTGCGAGATAGAGATCGAACGACCTGTCGACAAGGTCGTTGAGCTGTTCGACAATCCGAACAATCTTAAGAAATGGATGCCCGGTCTTCAGAGCTTTGAGCACATCAGCGGGGAGCCAGGGCAGCCGGGCGCCAAGTCGCGTCTAAAGTTCAAGATGGGAAGCCGTGAGATCGAGATGATCGAGACGGTTACGAAACGGAATCTGCCTGAGGAGTTCAGCGGCACGTATGAAACCGACGGCGTTTACAACGAAGTCAGCAACTCTTTTCAGCCGATCGACGGCGGAACGAACTGGGTGGCTGACAACGAGTTCCGGTTTACGTCTCTGGCGATGAAGCTGATGGCATTTTTCATGCCGGGCGCATTTCGAAAAGAGACGATGAAACACTTGAACGCTTTCAAGGAATTTGCGGAAAGCGGATCAGAGGATGAAGCAGAATGAGCATTGGTCACATACCGAAGGGTTTTACCAGCATTACGCCCTATTTCATAGTCGACGACGGAGAAAAGTGGATCTCGTTCGTAAAACAGGCATTTGACGCAGAGGCTGTCGACGAGCATTTCGAAGACGGAAAGCTGAGGCACGGTGCTTTCAGGGTCTTTGGATCGATGATCGAAGGAAGCGAGGGCTCAGGCGATTATCCTCCGAGGCAGCAGGCGATACATATGTATGTGGAAGATTGTGACGCAGTCTACGCGAGGGCGATCGAAGCCGGCGGTAAGTCGATCCATGAGGTAATGGATATGGAATACGGCGAGCGATCCGGCGGAGTGGAAGACCCTTGCGGAAATCACTGGTACATCGCGACGCAAAAGGTGGATATGTATCCGGACGATGGCGAGTGACCAGGGATCATGTATCAGGGATCAGGAATGCGTGAGCGGTTTAGCCTACGCAATGATTCTCGGGATCAAGTCCGTTTAGCGGCGGGCTTGCCCGCCATTGTCGATTGCTAGAGCCGCGCTTGCGCTCTGCGGAGGGTCAATCGTGAATCGTGAATCGAGCAGAACCCGAAGCGGAGGTCACCGGCAGAATTACGAATTACCGCAGAGGCGCGGAGGCGCCTCTGCGGTTAATTCTTCTCCATTCACGATTTACGATTCACGATTTACGATCCACTAATAGAAATGAATTACTTCGACGTCATTATCGTAGGGGCCGGGCTTTCCGGGATCGGGGCCGGGGCGCACCTGCGGATGATGTGCCCTGACAAGAGTTTTACGATCCTCGAAGGCCGCGAGTCGATGGGCGGCACGTGGGACCTGTTCCGGTATCCAGGCGTCCGGTCCGATTCGGATATGTACACGCTCGGTTATCGTTTTCGTCCCTGGAAAGACCCGGAAGCGATCGCGGATGGGCCGGCGATCCTGAAGTACATTCACGAGACCTCGCACGAATACGACCTGGACAAGAAGATCAGGTACTCGCACCGAGTGAAGGATGCGAGCTGGTCATCAGACGATGAACGGTGGACAGTCGAAGCGGAAACACCCTCAGGCGCCGAAGTGTTCACCTGCAGCTTTCTCTATCTATGTACCGGCTATTACAAATATGAGGCCGGTTATACGCCTGACTGGCCGCATTTCGATCGATATAAAGGAACGGTCGTTCATCCCCAGAAGTGGCCTGAAAATCTGGACTATTCGGGAAAGAAAGTGCTTGTCATCGGAAGCGGAGCGACCGCGGTAACGCTTGTTCCTGCGATGTCGGATAGCGCTGAACACGTCACGATGCTTCAAAGGTCGCCGACATACATCGTGTCGCGCCCGGCAAGGGACAAGCTTGCAAATTTCCTCAATGCGGCGCTGCCTGCAAAGGCTGCGTACGGCATCTCGCGCTGGAAGAATGTTCTTTTTCAGCAGTTCTTCTATTCGGTGTCGAAGAAGAGGCCCGAGTTTATGAAGCGCCTGATCGCGAAAGGCGTAAAAAAGGAGGTTGGGGAAGACTTCGATATGCGGCACTTCACGCCCGACTACGATCCGTGGGACCAGAGGCTTTGTCTCGTGCCTGATTCGGATCTGTTTGAAGCGCTGAAAAAAGGAAGAGTTTCGATCGTTACCGATGAGATCGAAGAGTTCACGGAAACGGGAGTAATGCTGAAGTCAGGCGAATCTCTCGACGCCGACATCGTCGTGACGGCGACCGGACTCGTGCTCAAGATAATGTCTGGCCTTGATCTGCACGTCGACGGCTCGGATGTCGACCTGTCCGAGAAGTTCACATACAAAGGAATGATGTACAGCGATATTCCGAACATCGCCTCGGCGTTCGGCTACACGAACAATTCCTGGACGCTGAAATGCGATCTGACATCGGAGTTCGTCTGCAGGCTGATCAACCACATGGACGAGAACGGGTACAAGAGCTGCACTCCCCGGCTGAACGACCCTGAGGTCGAACGCGTTCCCGTACTGGATTTCAATTCCGGCTATGTTCTGCGGGCACTAGACGAACTTCCGAGCCAGGGGTCGAAGATGCCCTGGAAGCTGCATCAGAACTACATCAAGGACGTCTCTATGATCCGCTATGGAAAACTCGAGGACGGGGCTATGGAGTTCCGATAGTTTGGTGAGTTGGCTGAGTTGAATGAGTTGACCGCAAACCGACCAAAGAAAAGTTCTACAAAGACTTGCCTCTGAATTATGAAATTCAGAATTTGGAATCCTTGAACGTCGCAACCCACGGAACGGTCGCCAAATCACGCTTTCCGCCGCGTAGCGGCGAATCCTTTCCCCGGAGAATGGATCTATGTTTTTCCAACTTCTCAAGATATCGATCATTATTGCTCTTTTCACCGCAACAACCTTTGCCCAGTCTTCGCAGATGCCGGACTGGCTGCGTGAACATATGGATTATATGACCCAGGGGTCCGCAATGTGGGTAACGAGCAACGACGAGTACAAATCCGAGAACGAGCCGTTCGAAGCCTATGCAACCGAATGGAAGTACGGTGTCGGAAAGCAGAGCCTGATCGGCAGGTTGTACGGTATCCGGGACGGGAAACCGACTAACGACTTCTGGGAGTATCACGTTTTCTGGCATCCTGCGGAGAAGAAGGTGTACTTCTACCAGGTCGGAGCCGGCGGCGCGGTCGGAATGGGCGAGATGAAGGACAACAGCGGCGGCAAACGCACAGGGAGAAGAACGGAGATGGTCCTGCATTTCCCGAATGGCAACTCGATCACCGACCGGCACGAGATCTTCGAGGACAAGGGCGAGCACTCGACCAGCTCATATACCCTCGCTGAGATGCATTGGAAACCTGGCAGGACATATGTGTGGAAGCTGAAGGAGGAGTAGATCGTGAATCGTAAATCGTGAATAGGGTCGGTTAAGTCTGTCGGGTCCGAGTCTGTTGAGTTTGATGTCTCATCAGTCCGCGAAGCGGACGTCATATCTATAGCCCCATGCAAGCCGGAGGCGCAGCGTGGGGTAAAAGGTGCCACAAAGGCACTAGCTGCTTTAGCGGCGACATCGGCCGATCGCGTCTATCGAGTCGATCGGGCACCTGGATTTGGAATTTGGACTCTGGAATTTCTTCACTGATTCTGGTACTGCCCGTCGCTCGCGCTCCGGGTTCTCATTGGGATCGGAACTTGGACCCTGAAACTCGAGACTGAACTTCGGTCGCGTTCCCGCCTGCTTCATGCGCGTTTCGGCTCACGCCTCAGGCACGCTCCCTAACGGTCGCGTTTCCGCCGCCGGTGAGACGATATCTGGAATTTGGAATCTGGAATTTCTTCACTGATTCTGGTACTGCCCGTCGCTCGCGCTCCGGGTTCTCATTGGGATCGGAACTTGGACCCTGAAACTCGAGACTGAAGTTCGGTCGCGTTTCCGCCGATGTCCCGTTCTCTTAATTCTTTGCGGGACTTGGCGGCTTTGCGATCGGCTCAACACTTCAATTACCTGTGACGTTCAAATCCAACCGGAACGAAAAGAGCTCCCGACAAGGCGTCAGGACGCCAAGGACCGCCAAGAGAGCCACAGGATTTGGTCTTGACGATTTTCGCCCGCGCTCACGCTTGGGCTACTGACACGATCGCTCGGATCTCGCGGGCACGCTCCCTGACGGTCGCGTTTCCGACTGCTCCATGCGCGATTCGGCTCACGCCTCAGCGGTCAATTCTCCTTCTTCTCTTCTTTCTTGTCTTCCTCTTCCCAGTTTCTCTCAACTCCTTTGATGTACTTGTCGAACCAGCCGAGGAAGCGCTGGAACCTGTCCTTCTGGAAAGTCGGCCTTCTGATTCCGTGGTGCTCACCCGGATAGACTACCAGCTGGGTCTCGCGTCCTAGGCGTTTCATCGCCTGGTACATCTGTTCCGAATTCAGGATCGGCACGTTCCAGTCGTCCGAACCTCCGATCCAGAGGGTCGGGGTCGTGATCTTGGCTACGTCATTGAAAGGCGAGATCCTCTCCCAGGCAGCAGCGTTCTCCCAGGGCAGACCCAGTTCGACCTCCCACCACATTTGGTAGTGATCGTGGCCGTAGTTCGATCGATAGAGCGCCTCACTCGCTCCCGAAACGGCCGCCTTGAAGCGCGTCGATTTCGTGATCACGTAATTGGTTAGAATTCCGCCGTAGGACCATCCGCCGACGCCCAGCTTTTCCGGATCCGCGTATCCGCGGGATATGACGTGATCTACCCCAGCCATCACGTCCTGAAAATCGAGGTTTCCCCAGTCAGCGAAGAGCGCATATGAGAATGCCTGTCCGTAGCCTGAAGATCCGCGCGGGTTCGGAAGAAGCACCAGGTATCCGTTCGCAGCCCAGAGTTGAGCGTCAAAGTCGAAACCATAGTCGTATTGCGAAACCGGCCCGCCGTGAGGATTGAGGATCAGAGGATACTTCATTGAAGGATCGAAACCGATCGGCTTGTAGAGAAAGGCCTCAACCTCCGTTCCGTCTACGCTTCGATACCTGATCTCCTCAACTTCGGACAACTGGAGCTTGTCCAAAAGCTCTTTGTTCGCGGTCGTAACCTGCGAATGGCGGCCATTAGAAAAAGTGAAGATCTCGTTCGGATGGCCCGGCTGAGTGGTCAGAGTCGCCATTGTGCCGCCTGCGAAATCGAAGGTTTGAACTACGTCCTTTCCGCGAACGTGCCTTGTGACATCGCCTCCATTCGCGGGGATCGAGGCCAGGTGCTGTTCACCGCTGTCTTCGATAATGAACCAGATGGACGATCCGTCTTCCGAGAATCGGGGCCTGAGCACATTCCGGTCCAGATTTGCGGTCAGGAGCTTTGGCTGGCCGCCTGATGCCGGAACAGTGGCCACGTACTGCACCGCGTACCACATAGTCTTGAGATCCGCGGTTACCGTCCCGTACGTGATCATCCTTCCGTCCGGGCTCCACTGCGGGTTATTGTCCTCCCTCGGATTCTTCGTCAGCTGGAGCAGTGTCGCGCCTTTATCGTTGTTGTCTGCGGAGACGACCCAAATATCGGAGTTAGGTACGCGGTCCGGTTCCTCAGACCTGTTGCTTTCAAAAGCTATCAACTTTCCATCGGGGCTCCAGGCTGGATCAGAATCGTCGTAATCGCCCGACGTTATTTGCTTTGGTTCACTTTTTGACTCTACGTCGAAGACATAAAGGTGAGTTCTGTATCTGTCGAGGTACCCTGCATAGTCGCGCTTGAACTGAAGCCGGTCGATGACGTGTGGTCTCGGTTTCTTATCGTCCTTCGGGTCTTCAGTAAGCTCGTGCGGTTTCGGATCTGTGATCAGAAGCACCAGCCTCTTCGAGTCGGGGGACCACTCGTAACCGGAGACCCCCTGTTTCACCTTAGTAAGCTGTTGGGCCTCTCCGCCAAGCCTGTTCAGGGTCCACACCTGCGGTTTGTCTTCACTATCCGTCTTGTCCTCGCCTGATTCACTCCGTTTCGCGAGAAAGGAAAGGTACTTGCCGTCGGGGCTCCACCTCGGATTGGAGGCCGAGTAACCTTTGGCGGTCATCGGAATCGCTTCTCCGCCAGCCGCTGGTATCATCCAGATGCGTGTCTCCGATTTGTCCTTTTTCAGATCCGTTGTCGAAAGCGTATATGCGATCCATTTGCCGTCAGGACTGACTTGCGGATTGCCGACTGACTTCATTGCAAAGAAGTCGTCGATCTCAACCGGACGCTTCGAGTCCTGGGCGAAGAACGTTTGAACGAGCAAGAGAATCGCTGTGCAGAGAACAAGCTTTGATTTCATAAGCAGGAATATCCTTGAGATGGAATCTGAGGTCTGAATTCCCGATACTTTAGAACGAAAGGCGCTAAATTTCCAAGTGCCCCGCCAGAGCCCTTCTTCTTAGCGGTTGCTTGGCGTCTTCGCGCCCTGGCGGGAGGCTCTTGATCTCATTTCAGTTTGCGGCGAGCCAGTGACAAGCCTCTCGCAAAGCCGCCAAGGCGCAAAGCACCGCGAAGGGATGCAGAATTGGAATACCCTGAACGGTTTACCGAACCTTTGTCCCGATCGGCGGACCGAGTTCGTCTTTCAGGGTGTTACGGGTGAGCGGGGAATAGGTTTAAGCGCTCATTACATCTTTCGAAAACAAAATGGGCAGAAATTGTTGAGCTAAAAGAATGAAAACAAAAGAGAGAATTGAACGACACTACGGAACCGGCCGGATACTTGAAGCAATCAAACAAGGGCTTCAGGCAACTGGAAAGGATCTTGGAAATTTAAGGGTGGACGATGTCAGCGACGTGGACGAATTCCATCTGGGAGGACGGGTGGCATCAGAACACTTCTTTCCAAAGCTCTCTCTGCAGCCGGGCCAGAGGATACTGGATGTCGGAGCCGGGATCGGAGGCGGGGCACGATTTGCTGCTGACACATACGGTGTAAGCGTGACCGGAATCGATCTGACAAGCGAATACGTGCAGGCGGGCCGCGAGATCAGCGATTGGACCGGAATGTCGGAGAAGGTCGAGTTAAATGTGGGCGATGCGACTCATCTTGAGTTTGACGACGCGTCGTTCGACGGAGCGTTCACAATGCACGTACTTATGAACATTGAGAACAAGGCGACCGCATTCGCCGAGGTGTACCGAGTTCTCAAACCCGGGTCGGTTTTCGGGATCTACGACATCGTTCAACGTGATCCCGGAGACATCGCTTTCCCTGTACCGTGGGCTGACGAGGCGTCGAGCAGTTTCTTAAGTACTTCGGAAGAATACGTTTCGGAGCTCGAATCGGCGGGTTTCAATGTCGAAAAGGTCGAAGACCGGTACGAGTTCGCATTGGGATACTTCAAAATGGTGCGGGAGAAAATGGCAAATGCGGGAGGGCCTCCGCCTTTGGGCATCCACCTCCTGATGGGCGAAAGTGCCAAGACAAAGCTTGGCAACGTGGCGGGAAATCTCGAAGCCGGGCTGATTTCGTCGTGCGAGTTCATCGCGAGGAAGAGTTAAAGAGGGGATAGGCGTTCTCTTTCTTCCTTTGCGGTTACCTGGCGTCTTTGCGCCTTCACGGGAGGTCTTTCACAGCTAGATTGGTTCTCGCCGGATTAGACACTAGACATAAGAGCTTCTCGCAAAGACGCTATGGCGCAGAGTCACACAAAATGGACACACCGAACTTGATAGTCCTTCGCGGTAGCTTGGCGTCTTCGCGCCTTCGCGGGAGGTCTTCCACGGCTGGATTGGTTCTCGCGAGACCATACACTCAATGTAAGAGTCTCTCGCAAAGACGCTAAGCCGCAATGCGCCGCCAAGAAGAATTGCGAAAATTCGGAACCCGGAACCAGGAACTCACAATCGGTGGATCGGCTTACGCCTCAGGCACGCTCTCTGACGGTCGCGTTTCCGCCATTGGCCCAAGTACCCACTTCTCGGAACCCGGAACCAGGAACTCGGAACTAGCGCGGGACTAACCATTTCGCGCGTTTTCCCGTATAGTATTGGAACTCAAATCCAATCCCTGTTGAAAAAAGGAAAAGATGAAGAACTCATTACCTGGCCGATTTGTTTCTGCCGCGTTGTGCGGCCTGCTCTTGCTCACCCCCATAGCACTGCCTCAGGACGCAAAAACCGAGGACGAAAAGAATAAGAAATGGGATGTGCTCAACCCGCCCTTCCCCCTGAAGACCGTCCGGATCAAGACCGAAAAGACCACCTGGTCATCACTTGATGTCACCCCGGACGGAGAGCGATTTGTCTTTGACATGCTCGGCGACATTTACGTCGCCGACATCGACGGGGGCGACGCCGAGCCGGTTTTGCAGGACTTTGCATGGAACATCCACCCCGCCGTCAGTCCGGACGGAAAGCAGATCGCATTTGTGTCTGACCGCGACGGACTGACAAATCTCTGGGTAATGGATATCGACGGCAAGAACCTGAAACAACTCAGCAAGGAAAAGAAAAACATCATCCACAGCCCTAAATGGAGTCCCGATGGCGAGTACATCGTCGTTAACAAGGGCTTTATGTCGAGCCGCAGTATTCCGGCCGGCGAGATCTGGATGTATCACAAGACCGGTGGCGGCGGCCTCGTGATCAAATCCAGAAAAGGCGGAAGGCGTGAACAGAAGAACATAGCCGATCCCGCGTTCTCCCCCGACGGCAAGTACATCTATTACACGGAGGACATCACTCCGGGCTTCATCTTCAGCTACAATCGCGACCCACTTAAATCGATCTTCGCGATCACGAGATACGATATAGAGAAAGCGGAAGAGAACCGTTTTATCAGCGGCACCGGAGGCGCGATAATCCCGACTCCCTCTCCCGACGGCAGGTACATCGCGTTCATTCGTAGGGTGCGCAACAAAACAGCACTTTTCCTGAAAGATCTTGAAACCGACCTCGAGTGGCCGATACATCTTGAAATGGAACGAGACCTTCAGGAGGGATTTGGTTCTGAGGGTTATTACGCGTATTTCGACTGGATGCCCGATTCAAAGTCGATCGTATTTTGGACCGGAGGCAATTTCCACCGGATCTCGATCTCTGATAGCTCTGTCAAGACCATCCCGGTTTCGGTCGAGGCAGAGAAGAAGTTTGCCGATGCAGTGCGTTTCGACGTCGATGTTGCGCCGGACAAGTTTGACGTAAAGATGGTCCGTTGGGCTCAAAGATCGCCCGACGGCCGCTCGATAATCTTCCAGGCGCTCGGCAAGATCCACGTTCGTGACCTCTCGAACAACACAACGCGCCGATTGACGAAACAGGAAGATCACGACGAGTTCTACCCGCAGTTTTCGCTCGACGGGAAGTCGGTTATCTATACGACTTGGAACGATCAGGATCTGGGAACCGTCCGAATCGCTCCTGCCGCGGGCGGGGACGGGAAAGTGGTTTCGAAAGGACCTGGACATTACGTAGAGCCTGCGTTCTCTACGGACGGCAAGATGTTCGCCTACCGAAAGTTCTCCGGCGGATTTTTGCTGACGCCAAAATACTCAATCGATCCCGGTATCTACATCGCAAAAACTGACGGCAGCGGTCACAAGCGCGTGTCGACCTCAGGCTCAGATCCGCATTTCGCAGGCGACAACTCAAGGGTTTATTTCTCGACCGGGGTTCCCGGAAAGGACTATCCCGAGCGCCAGCTTGCGAGCGTGAATCTGAACGGCGACGACCGAAAAGAACACGTTTATGGTGCGGACGACGTTGAAGAATTCCGCCTGTCGCACGACGGGAAATGGGTCGCGTTTACCTCGCAGTTTAACGCTTACGTCGCTCCGATACCGCCGACCGGGAAACTGGTTTCAGTTGGGCCGGATGCGAAGGCGATCCCGGTCAAAAAGCTTTCGAGCAGATCAGGCGAGAACCTTGTATGGAGGGCAGACAGCCAGGCGGTCGGCTGGACACACGGTCCTGTCTTTTACGAGCGTGAACTCAAGGACGCGTTTGACTTCATCGAAGGCGCCCCGGAAAAGCTTCCTGAACCGGTTGCGAGCGGCACGAATCTATCGATCTCGGTCGATGCGGACAAGCCGAGCGGATATAAAGCGATCGTCGGCGGAACCGTCGTGACGATGCGCGACGCCGACAATACGCAGGAAGTTATCCGAGACGGCGTCGTGCTGATCCGCGACAACAAGATCGAGGCGGTCGGAAGGCGCCGAGATGTAAAGGTCCCGCAGGGCGCTACCGTCATCGATGCCAAAGGAAAGACTGTAATCCCCGGACTGATCGATGCGCACGCACACGGCGGGCAGGGCCGGAATCAGATAATCCCGAGGCAGAACTGGTCGATGTATTCGAACGTCGCTTTTGGCGTGACGACCATTCACGATCCCTCGAACGACACACAGGAGATCTTCTCCGCGGCCGAGATGCAGAAGGCGGGAATGATAGTCGCGCCAAGGATCTTCTCTACCGGCAGGATTCTCTACGGTGCTGAGTCTGTAGGCGCGAAATCGATCGTAAACAGTTACGAAGACGCGCTTTATCACGTCCAGAGAATGAAGGATTCGGGAGCCATCTCTGTCAAGAGCTACAACCAGCCCGGGCGAGCGCAGAGACAGCAGATCCTCCAGGCGGCTCGCGAGCTCGGGATGATGGTTGTTCCCGAAGGCGGAGGAAAGCTCCATCAGAACATCACGATGCTCGTTGACGGGCACACCGGCCTTGAACATTCATTGCCGATCGCCTACGGCTATGACGACCTTACCGAGCTATGGGGAGCGACCAAGTATGGTTACACGCCGACCTTTGTTGTTTCGTACGGCGGCCTTATGGGTGAGGAGTACTGGTACGGACGTACTGATGTCTGGAAGAACGAACGCCTGATGAGGTACTCACCGGACTTTATCATCGATCCGCGTGCGATAAGACGCGAGACGGCTCCGGATGACCAGTACAACCATATCGACGTTGCCAAATACGCCAAGACCCTTCGCGACAAGGGAGTAGGTGTTCACATCGGAGCTCACGGCCAGAGAGAAGGTCTTGGATCGCATTGGGAGCTTTGGATAATGAGCCAGGGCGGCTTTAGTCCGTGGGAAGCACTCCGCGGGGGCACGATCGACGGCGCCAGGCACCTTGGAATGGACAAGCATTTAGGCAGTATCGAGCCGGGTAAGCTCGCCGATCTCGTGATCATCGAGGGCGATGTGCTTTTGGACATTCGCCGGAGCGAGTATGTGACGCATACCGTCCTGAACGGACGTGTCTATGAAGCCGCGACAATGAACGAGGTCGGCGGCCGAAAACGCCAGCCTTTCTTCTTCGAGGGAACCGGAAGTTACTACATGCCCGGCGAAACACGACAGGAGATGGAGCAAAAGGCTTTCGAACATCGATGGGTCCACTGAAGAAGTGCTGAGAGATGAGCACTGAGAGATGAGTACTGAGAAATGGGTACTGGGAGATGAGTGCTGAGAGATGAGTACTGAGAGATCAGTACTGAGAGATGAGTACTGAGAAATGGGTACTGGGAGATGAGTGATGAGTGATGAGAGATGAGTACTGAGTCAGATTCGCCCTGAAAGGGCAACGGATGTTAGCCCGGGGTGGAGCGAAGCGAAACCCCGGGTGAAGAGACAACAAATAACCTTCGCCGCGTAGCAGCGGCGCCATTTCCTTTTTAGAAAGCTCTTCCGGCAGGAACTTCAAAGCGACTGTCTGGTCAAGCTCCAGGTCCTCGGCCTTGTAGACCTCTCCCATACCGCCCCGGCCTATCAGCCCGACGATCCGGTAGCGGCCGGCAAGCACGTGGCCGGATACAAAACGTGCCCCGGAACCGGACGCCGTGGTGTGAATATTTTCCTCAGCCTTTGTCTTCTTTATCTCGGTGGGAGTGTCATCCGGACTCTTGATCTCGGTCGGTGTGTTGGTGTCCCTCAAGTCGTACCCGCAGGAAGGACACTTTCCGTCAAATGAACGTACCTCAGATGAACACTTGGGGCAGAGGGGCATAGGTTAGCGAAAGGTAGATCGTAAATCGTGAATCGTAAATCGTGAATAGTGAATCGTGAATAGTGAATCGTAAACCGTGAATAGCGAATGGTGTCTGTAGCCCGACCGTAAGGGAGGGCGAGAATCGGCGACGCGACAACTCTAGAGCTTTGGGATCTCCATTCACAATCAACTAGCGACTCGAAGACGAAACCCTCAATTCTCAATCAGCCATTCACCATTCGCTCTTCACTATTCACGATTCACGATTCACGATTGACTATTTACCATTCCACTATCTCTCTATCTCAAATATCTCCGTCAGCTTTGCGATCTCGAAAAGGCGCATGATCCTGTCGCCCGGGTTCATCAACACAAGCCGGCCGCCTTCGCGATTGACCGCTGTCAATGCAGAGATCAACTCGCCGATGCCAGACGAATCGAGGTACCCGACGTGATCTAGATTCAGCCTGATATCGGATTTGCCTTCCCTCAAGCGGTTGCGTATTGCTGTCCTCAGTACCGTGTTGGCTTCACCAAAAATGATGTCACCGGTCAGATCAAGGACGGTCCCTTCGGAATTGTCGCGTTCGGCGATCTCAAGTGTGGACATTTGTTAGATTCTCCGGTGAATAGAGTCGTGCTACGCACGAATTCCAGATTTCAGGGCGCTTCGCGATCTCAGGGCGTTGCACGATTTCAGGGCGCTACGCGATTTCAAACTCCAGATTTCAAATTTCAAAACTTCTATATCTTCCTCACTCGTGTTATGCCCGTCGCTCGCGCTCCGGGTTCCTATTAAGCTTCCCTTTTATTCTGCGAAAAGTTCGGCCGCCGCCTCAGGCACGCTCCCTGACGGTCACGTTTCCGCCTTTCTTCGAAGACCAAAGCCCTTTGGAATCTGGAATCTCTTCATTTGATTCTATTATGCCCGTCGCTAGCGCTCCGGGTTCCTATTAAGCTTCCCTTTTATCCCGCGAAAAGTTCGGCTGTCGCCTCAGGCACGCTCCCTGACGGTCGCGTTTCTGCCATTCTTCGAAGACCAAAGCCCTTTGGAATCTGGAATCTGGAATTTCTTCATTTGATTCTATTATGCCCGTCGCTAGTGCTCCGGGTTCCCATTGCTCCTGACTCCTGCTATGCCCGTCGCTCGCGCTCCGGGTTCCCATTGCTCCTGACTCCTGTTATGCCCGTCGCTCGCGCTCCGGGTTCCTATTACTCCTGACTCCTATTTTCCCTTGCTAAACACAATATCCCGGAGTCTGGAGGTGCCGACATGGACCTTTTCTATCTCGCCTTTCGCATTCCTTTCTATCCACGCGACTGATCCTCCGCCGGCAACAAGAAAATGATCTTTGAACGCGGGCGCCATCGGGATCTCAAGCAGTGAGGGCAACTTTACCTTGTAGCTGTCCTTGTCCACTATCAGCCTTATCGTCGTTTCCGCTTCGTCGCTCGACCAATATCCGTCCAGACCCTCTAGCTCGCCCGAAGTCGGCTTCCATTCCTCTTCGGCGAAAAAGCGGATCTCATCTTCGCCATTGGTTCTTAGAATTGAAACCGGCCTGTTTCTTGAATCGACCTCAAAATGCAGCCGAACCGGCCCGTCACCTGCCTGAAAAGATCCGTCCTTCAAAGGACGCAAGGGAGCGCCGGCCGCGATGAGCTTGCCCGATTCGTCGTCAAACGACACGGTGATCGGCATTCGTGTCTTGTCCTGCCGCCACAAGCCTGTGTACTTCTTGAGCTCTTCTGCGGTCGTCTCTCTTCCTTCCGGCTGAGGCGGATCAGGAAAAGGACCTGCCGCTTCGTCAACGATCCGGTAGGCGATACGTGCCGGATTTCTGAAAGGTACGTTGCATAACGACGATATGGAAAGGCTAATTTCAGGATATCTGGCAAGAAACGTCACGTATCCTGCTGTTCTTCCTCCATGAGAGACTTCGCGGATTCCGTTGTAATCGCCGACGCCGAGTCCGAGAGCGTAACTGATCTTCCGTCCGTCGTTCAGTACGCCCTGCTCTTCAAGCATATCGACCATCGTCTGCCACTCGCCGGAATCGAGAGCCGCGTTCCATTTCAGAAAATCGCCCGTCGTTGTAAGGATTCCGCCGTTACCGTAGACGTTCATAAACGGCATCGATAGCTTCCAGGGTCCATTAGGTGGGCCGATATAAGCTTGAACACGCTTTGGAACAAGCCGCTCGTAGTCGTCTCTCCAGCTGGTGTTCTTCATCCCGATCGGATCGAAGAGGCGCTTCTTTGTGAATTCGGGAAGACTCATTCCGGAAACACGCTCGACTATGGTCGACGCAAGCTGGTAGCCGCTGTTCGAATATGAATACTCGGCGCCGGGCACAAAATCGAGAGCCTTCTGTTTGGTGATGACGTGCATCGCGTAGTTCTGGCGCACGATCCGTTCCCCGCGCCCAACTCCTGAAAGACCCATCACGGCTCCCCAGTCCCGGAGCCCGGCGGTGTGATTAAGAAGGTGTCGGATAGTAAGCGGAGCTCCGTAATCCGGAAGTTCGGGAATGTACTTTCGGACTGGATCGTCGATGTCGAGCTTGCCGTCTATCTCCAGCAAAACAAGGGCCGCAGCGGTAAACTGTTTCGCGACGGAGCCCGATTCGAAGATCGAATCGGCGGTGATCGGCACCTGATGCTCGAGTTCGGCCATGCCAAATGCCTTTTGGACTACCGGCGCACCTTCGAACGAAACTCCTACCGCGCATCCCGGGGCATTTGCCGGAGCCGAAGCCGCTTCCGCCGCGATCACTTTCTCAGCGGCTGTTATCACTTGTTGTCTAGTGAGGTCCTGCGCCTGCGAAGTGTGTAGGAACAGGACCAGAATGAACAGGCCAAAAAGCATCTGTATAAGCTTCATATTCCAGCAAGAAGAATTCTGGTGGTCGAGGATCATGCTTCCCATCCTTTTTATCCTGTTCATCCCTGTTTCTAACCTCCGATCGACGTCCCTTCGTGGACCATCAACCCCTTTTCGCTCATCACCGCCATCTGCGTCTTTCTGGGTCCTGGCATCGACGAACAGCCGTACTCGCCTTTCTTGTTTAGGGCAATGAATTTCTCGCCCGGAACAAAATCGGCATTCACTTTCTTATACTTGTCGAGGATCATTTGGAGGGCATCCTCGCAAGCCTGCTGCGGCGACCGTCCTGCACGCATCTGCATTACGATGAAGTACGAAGCGCACGACTTGATCACGTCCTCGCCTCTTCCCGTAGCCCCAGCCGCTCCTACCTCGTTATCGACGTATAGTCCCGCACCTATGATCGGCGAATCTCCGACCCGGCCCGGAATCTTCCAGGCCAGACCGCTTGTGCTCGTGATCCCGGCGATGTCCCCGTTCGAATCGACCGCGAGGACATTTGTCGTTCCCGTGTAGTGCTCAAGACCGTCGTAAAGCCCCGCCACTTCTTCATTCGTCTTCCGAAGATGGTCCGGCGGTCCCCAGTCGTCATCCTTATTCAGGTTCTCCCGCCAACGAAGATAAAAGCGGCGGGATTTCTCTGTCATGAGGTCTTCTTCCTTATAGCCGTAAGATTTTGCGAACCTAAGCGCTCCAGCACCGACCAGCATCACGTGATCTGTCTTTTCCATCACCAGCCTGGCGATCGAAGCCGGCGTCTTGATGCCTTCAAGGCATCCGACCGATCCTGCGTTGTAAGTCTTGCCGTCCATGATCGACGCATCCAGCTGAACGATGCCGTCCGCGTTTGGCAATCCGCCGTAACCCACCGAGGTGTCGTCTGGGTCGACTTCGATTATGTTCGTTCCTTTTTCAACGGCGTCAACGGCCAGTCCGCCCTTCGCAAGGATCTCATAACCCTCCCGTACGGCATTCTTTCCCGTTTCGTTCGTATGGTCGGTGACGATGACCGGAATTGAGCCCCCGGCGGCTGGCACAGAGGCTTTTGCGTTTCCAAACAAAAAGGCGGCCGCGCCTAAGCCGAGACCGCCTCTGAAGAATCTTCTTCGCGATATGTTGTTCATGATATTAGTATTGGCGGGCTTATCCCGCCCTCCCTGGTAAGGGCGCGGAATGTCCCTGCTTCAGCAGGAGCGGGGCCTGTCCCCGCCTCATTCCATTTTGTAAGTACGGCACAAGCGTGCGCGCAGATGAAAGAAGCGATGCAAGAATTTACCACAACTCTAGCTGGCTACCCGAACATCTGCCGAGTCCATACAACTCGATGGAAACTGTCTCAACCGCGAAGTCGCTGAGGCGCTGAGTTTCTATATGAATCGTTCGCCCACCAAACTCCGATCTAAGAGTCTGGAACTCAAAGTTGGAGCATGACGAAACACCCAGTCTACTTCGCGCCCTTGCGTCTATTCGGTTTGTCCTGGTCGCCGGATCACTTCGCTTCTTCCTTGAACAAGCTTAAGTCAGTGACTTTGCCGCGTTTGCCGCTTTCAAGGTAACGATCCGCTACTGCCTCATACATACGCAGGAATTCTTCTGCCGCGTCGAACCGCCACGTATCATTGTATTCGTCATCCGGAGCGTGAATGCGGCCGAATCTGGGTACCTTTCCGCCTGCTCCCTCCCTCAGCTCGAATCCAGTCCAGATCGTCACGGCAGGAACGCCGCGGCTGAGGAATGCCTGGGTGTCAAAGCTCTTGTTCATTCCGTCTATCCAGTCCGGCGGTGCGTAATTCATAGGGAACGGCTTCAGCGCTGCCCTAAGCTCATCCACGAAATCGACGCCCTGTCGGGGCATCACCCAGTAGTCAGCCGCCGGCCCAAGATTATTGAAGCCGTCGATGTTCAGATTGATCGTGATCCCGGATAAAGGAAAAAGCGGGTTGAGCGCATAGAAATCAGCACCCGTCATCTCCGCGCGGGGCGTTCGGGCGCCTCCTTCTTCGGCCGCTGTAGCGATGAAGACAAGGTTCTGCGTTGGGCTCTTCTTTTGAGAGTAGATCCTGGCCATCTCGATCATTCCGGCGACGCCTGCGGCATTGTCCTGCGCGGCGTTGTGGATCTTGTCGTCGCCCTCGACGGACTCTACGATCCCGTAGCCGTCATAGTGCGCTGTAAACACGATCGAACGGTCGGTCTTCTCCTTTGCAGGGATATAACCGATGACATTCCGTTCGGGAACGTCCTGGTTCGGCATATCGAACGGCTGGAAATAGCTGTCACCCCTGAAGGGTTTGAGGCCGACTTTCTTAAATTGTTCGGCGATGTAATCGGCCGCCTTCCTCGCTCCTTCGCTCCCGGGTCCGCGCCCGCCGAGTTCATCGGACGACAGGTAGATAATGTTTGCCTTGAGCGCCTCAATGTCCTGGGCGGCTGTGCTCAGACTGAGAAACAGAATCGCGATAAGTGCTGAAAATTGTTTCATATACTTTGCTTTGGGGTATTTGTTGGATTCGGATTCCTAAGATTCTAACACCAATCACAATACGCAGGCCCACGCCTGCAATGGAATCCGATCGGGATCAACCGCAAAGGCGCTGAGACGCAAAGAGTTCTACGGAAACACCGTTTGTGATTACTTCAAAGTTTCAGTTTGAGATTTCAACGCTTGCGAATGATCTCCTACTTAAAAGTTCTTTTTGCGCCTCCGTGGTCATTTCCTTTCCATTCACGGATCAACCGCAAAGGCGCTGAGGCGCAAAGTCTTTTGGGGAATCGCTCGTTTTGATTGCTTCAGGGTTTCAGATCCAGAGTTCAAGGTCTGCGGTCGGCGCCCCACATTCAAGCTACTTCGCGACTCTGCGCCTCCGCGGTCAATTTCTTTCCGTTCAAGGATCAACCGAAAAGGCGCTGAGGCGCAAAGGGATTTCGAAAAGCACTTCTTAAGAGAACTTCAAAGTTTCGTCTTCAGAGTTCAGGGCTTGCTGACGGGAATTCACATTCAAACTACGTTGCTACTCTGCGACTCCGCGGTCGTCGCTAACACGCTTTCGAGGATCCCGAAACCCGGCCGCGAGAAAAAGATCTACAACTCCTTGATCGTGAATTCATTGATTTTTTTGATCTTCTTGCTATAGGATACCGGCACCGCAAGCAATTTCGCCCGTTTCTACTTTTCTCTTTTGCCGACCAGACTGGAGCTTTCCCCAATGACTCGCAGTCATCCGAGAATCGTCGGATCTCCCAAAGAGATGCCCGTCTGTTCGCGTTCCAGTTTCTCTACAATTCAGCAATCTTCGAAGGAGGTGTGATTTGTCTCTCACTTACCGCCAGGTCCGTTCTTACATTATTTCTGCAATTCCTATAGCCCTTGTGATTCTGCTGAACGGCTGCATCAACGTGATTGTCGTGGAAAATGGCGTGGCCAGCGACGGGCGGGTTCTGACGCTTGAGTTCGAAGGCGTGAAGTTCGCCCCGCACGATTTTGAGACAAGCGGTATTGATTCGATAGGAAGTGCGCGAAGCTACTGGCTCAAGCAAGGGAATCGCGTTGTTTTCGAGTGGGACACATTCGAAATGCATTGGCAGTCGGATGGCGCTGTCTGCCCGTTTGAGAACAATCAGTCGACCGAGGGCTGTCTTGTCTGCGACCTTTGCCGACCGGACACGCTGGTCAATGATTGCGGATCCATAGTGCCCGCCCCTCGTCTCGTCACGCTCTTGTCTGAACCAACATTTCTGGAAACAGATTCCCCGAACGTGATCCTGGATTTTGACGGCCCCAATACTAGCCAGAACTTAAGATTTACCTGCGGCGAAATCGCACCAGGCAGACCAAATGATTTTGAGCCGACTGCCGACGGGCTCTATACCATGCGGGTCGGCCACAACATCAGATCGACAATCAAGGGAGAAACGGACGGCGAGGTGCTGATCCACGTGATCGCACCCGATGCCCCCCAAAGGGCGGCATTTCAACTCACACCGGACACAATTGACGGAAATACAGTATGGCGTTGGGATGCTGGAGGTTCTCCTGTGTGGGAGGAGAATTTCAGTCCGGACGTGCGAGTTTCAGAGATCAGATTCTATCGCGGGAGATGCATAGACGACCGCTCCACCGGACGGACGTGCGTGTTGCCCGAAGGAGCAGAACCGGTGAAGCCGTCCAGGGTTCTGTTCATACCTGTATTCCCAGGTACGCTCATACCGGTGTCTGAGGCTGACAAGAGGTGTTATGCGAGGCCAGAACCGGTCGAGGGGGCATTCTTCTTGTTCAACGAATGCCGGACGACCTACAGCACTGACCCGAATCTCCAGACAGTCGAGTATGTGATAAATCCCTCGTATAGACTTCCGCAGGAAACGGACCTCATCACCTGGCTTGTTGACTTTAATTTGATTGAGGGAGCCGATCAGGTACAGATGCAGGAGCCTTTGATAATCGAGTTCACGCTGGCCGCAGATTGAGGAGTTATAAGATGAGACTGAAAAGCATTCGTTCGAGCAGGATCGCCGCAGCGTTGTCACTCTTAGTTCTGATCTTCACGTCCTGCGACGACGACTTTTACTTGTCTGAAAGAGAGGTCGCTGCATACAACGGTGTGCTGTCCACAGAGGCGATCGCAAATATGCATCTGGACAGCCTTCAGGGCAGAACGCTCGAACTGCAATTCAGCAATTCGAGCGGTTCACCGACGCTTTCCGGTACGAATCTGTTGTCGGAAATGCGTGCGACCGAGCTCTCGACTCTCGAAACCGGGCCCGGCCCGATACTGCTTGGGCGCCTCGCATCCGAACTTGAAGCGCAGATCGGGAAATGGGCGGAGGACAGGCTCGAGCTTTATACAAGCCAGAACTCGGATGAAAAGGCTAGACTCACGCGATTAAACACGGTGCGCCTCACATTTCTTACAAACCCAGTGTTCGACTACAGAAGCAGGAGTCAGTCGATCGGCTACTCGGTCCGGACAAGGGTTGAGATCGATGGAGTTGTCGAAGTCAATGCGGTCAACTGGCTGGTCAACCTGTTTGCAAACATAAATGGGTCTTATCCGATGACCGTAACGATCCCGGATCTGCGGCTTGACGGCGAGGCCCTGGTCTATTCACCGGTTGCCAACGCCGGCCGGATACGTCTCAAGATGACTCCGTCTCTTGGTTCAGCGATTACGGTTGCCGGAAATGGGACGTCCGTGCCCGGAGCGGTTCAGGATGGACTCTCAACAGTGCTTTCGCATTCTATGACACGGCCGGTAGATCACATATTCGATCTTGGCTTCTATCACTTCTCGATCCCGGATCTGCGGATCACTCCGCAATCCCCAATGGGTCCGGAGCGCCTGAGGGCGTCCTACGCTTACAGGTCTGACTGGCTCGGACCCGACGACGCAAGGCCGGAACTCCACATCGTTGCCCCTCGCACGGACGGAAATCTGTATCACGGCGTGCGGAGGAATGGCGAATGGAGCGACTACGGCCCGGTGGGTTTTGGGAAGTCCGGCAAGCAGATCGATACGGCTAAGATCGATCATCCGGTTCTTGTACATTCCGGGGAAGGTCAGTTGGAACTGGCTGCATCGGACGATCAGGGAAGGCTTGTCTACGCTCACTGGCGGGACGAAGCCTGGGGTAACGAGGTGATCATCGAGCCGGTAAAAAACGCCGGCAACCTCACCCTTGCGAGGGGAGAGCCGGCTTTGGCCGCGACCGCACCGGGCCAGGTTGAGATCGTCGTTCAGGGTTCGGACGGCGAGCTCTGGCATCACCGAAGGGTCCACGGCGAGTGGGTCACCCCGAAAACCGTACCTTTAAAAAACTACCCCGGGTTCGATGCGCCTTTCCGGGATCCGGCCGTGGCGATCGTCGGCGGCAAGCTCGTAGTCGCATTCGTTGATTCACAAGACCTGGCAGGCGCGATAGCTTTCGATCTGGAAACACGTATCTGGGGTCAGCCTACAACATTGAAGTCTACGCGCAGTATTCGTTCAAAGGTACGCTACGCTCCGGTGCTCGCTGCCTGCGGGGGAGACAAGCTTGAGCTTGCGTATTCCAACGATGCCGGGCTTCTTATCCACCAGCGCCTGGAGGTCTACAGCGGAAATTTTGAGGCGGGAGTCGGACAGACCGGAATTTCTTTCTCGAGCCCGCACAAATTCAGACAATTCACTACGAATGCCTCGCCGGAATTGACCTGCTCGTCCTTTGGACAGCCCGAATTGATCGCCCGGGACACATACAACAGACTTCAACACAATCTCTCGTTCCATTCCCTTGCTCCGCATCCGATCGACGGCAGGACGGTTAATCCGGGCTGGCAGGGATGGACGATCCTTGCGGGCGGATTCAGCAATGCTCAGCCGAAATACCCGCTCCACGTCGCCGGCTTTTCGTCGGCGGGCACGCGTACCGGGAAACTTGAGGTGGCGGCTCTTTCAAGCCCCCAGGGTCAGGCTATACAGTCGAGGGTCTTCTTCAACGAGTTCGAAAGCGGCCGGTACGGACGGGAGCTCTGGAAGACAGTAGGCTGGCGGGGTTGGGACTTGACGGATATTGTCCAGTACACAGGTAGGCCCGCGATCGCGGCTGTCGACAGGAATTTTCAGTCGGTTCATATAGGCAACCGAAACGGTTTCGGACTAACACCGCACGTCGATCGGATCGCCGCGACAAATGCGACCTATCCGCTCGGCTCGACGATCGCCGTACGGTCGGCCAGCAATCACGTTGACCCGATCGTTCTCACCGCCGGTCCGGGTATTTACGACGATTTCATTGTCCGGGCGGACGGAACGCCCGTCCATACCCGTCATCGGTTGAGCGGAGTTTCGAGGCCCTTCACAGTTAGTGTTCCCGCCGATACTGAGATCAAGGCAATGGCAGCGGCCGGGTTCGGAAACGGGGCTCTAATGTTCGTTGCGACGGCGACGAACCGCAGCGTTTTTGTCTGGCGGTTCCGCGGCGACGACTGGAGTCCGGCGCTTCAGGTGGGAAGGGACGCGGTGTCCGCACCCGCACTGGTTCATACAGGCGCCGGTGATTTCGACCTGTTCTATCTGAACAGCGGAGGAGCTCTTATCCGTACCCAATACATGAACGGCGCCTGGGGCAATCCCGAGAAGATCCCGGCGGGCTTTTCAGCTAACGACGTGCTTTTCAGCTCGCGGTCGGTGGCAAGCTGGGGAGACGGGACCGTCGATTTGATCCTCGTGCGCCGGCAGGATGGAAGGCTCTTTCACCGCAGGTTCTTTGCTAAAGAGAATTGTTCGGTACCGCAGAATTGCCGGCCGGAGGCGTTTACCGACATTGGGGGGACTTCGAAAGAAGATCCCGTTCTGGCTGCCTTCGGTCCAGCGCATCTGAATGTTCTCGCGATGCGCGGACTGAAGTGGTATTCGACGGAAACGTCGGCCGGTCCAGTTCCGCCGCCCGGGAGAGGTGCGCCGCCCGCCCCGTCACTGTTGTGGCCCGACTTCGAGTCGATCGGAGGAAGCGAGACCGTTGTCGGCGGCATCTCGCATTCCGGGCCTATGAACGTATCGGCGATCGCTACGGCGACCGGCGAACTTTATATAGTACGGAAGTCGAACGGAGTCTGGACGGGTTTCCGACCGATCGCGGGTCAGCGCGCGGATACGATCGTCCGGATGCCGATCTTCCTGCCTGACATCACCTCGCACGGTGGCGGATGATCGAGACGGAACGCAGGCATCCCGCCTGCAACGGGTAAGATGAGGATCAACCGCGAAGGCGCTGAGACGCAAAGAGTTTTTGGGGGAACACCATTTGTTACTACTTCAAAGTTTCGGTTTCAGATTTCAACGTTTGCGAGCGATCCCTTCATTCAAACTACTTCGCGCCTCTGTGCCTCCGCGGTCATTTTTTCCATTCACGAATCAATCGCTAAGGCGCTGAGACGCAAAGTGTTTTTGGGAAACTCCGATTGTGACGACTTCAAAGTTTCTTCTTGGGATTGCTTTAGAGTTTCAAATCAAGAATCCAACCCCCGCAGGCGATCCCCCACATTCATGTTTCTCAGCGCCTCTGTGACTTTGCGGTAGTCCTGACGCTCTTGGGAAGAAAGCCAGCCTCGCTGTGATCAGAACCGGTAGCAGAAGCGACCGAGAAAAGGGAAATTGAAACAGGATGAACAGGATGAACAGGATTGCGGTCTGATGGCAACCTCGTGGGCAGTTCTATTCAACGCAGCTACTCAAAAGAAGCCATCCTATACATCTTGTCCATCTTGTTTCTCTGTTCTTCAACTCACGATTCACCATTAACGATTCACCATTCACGAATCACTACCCGTGATATATTTTCCGGATTATGCCCGACATCATTCATCAATTCCCCGTTTTTGCTCCCGCGAGCGAGGTCTTTGACGCTGTTTCGACACCTGAGGGCCTTGACGCCTGGTGGTCGCTTTCTTCGGAGGGCGAGCCTGCAAAAGGCAATGTGTACGAGCTTTTCTTCGGCGAGGGCTATGACTGGAAGGCGCGCGTGACGGAGTGCGTCCCGGAGAAGCTGTTCGAGCTCGAGATCTATGACGCGATGCCCGACTGGGAAAATTCGCGTGTGAGGTTTGAGCTTGCGCCTTTCGAGAGCGACAAGCCAGCTACCGAGGTCCGCTTCAGCCACACCGGCTGGCCGGAAGGAAATGACCACTACCGCATCTCCTGCTTCTGCTGGGCGATGTACCTGCGGCTGATGAAGAAGTGGGTCGAAGACGGCACGATGGTCGCTTACGCCAAACGTCTCGACGCGTGAGGTCATTGAGGGTGAGGCTTTTCTCTACCCTTAATCAATGCCGTATGCATGATTCCCCGAAGAAATTTTTTGAGCATTTCGGCACGACTACCTGTCGTTCATGAATCGGATCCGCCGACGTCACCCTAGGGTCGCAAGAGAAGAACCAGCGGTACCTCGATTCCAAGGCAGAATCTTTCAATATGGTGCAATGGTATTGAATGACAATTGTATTGAAGCGCTACCGGGATTCTCTTCCGACATTATCCCAACGGTAGACGGCCTTATCTCCATAATTATCAAGAAATTTGTTGCTATCGATTCCCGATTGTGATAAATAAACCGAAAAAGAGTTTGCACTTTTTCTCCCGCTAATCACCCAAAGAAGTTAGATCTACTTGCAGGTGCCGTACTGGCGTCCTGCTACCAGGAATCAACCTGCGGGAGTCTCGACCCTTTGCCCCTAGGAAGGTGGAGCGTGTCATCGGATGCCAAAACTGGATTCCCACACCAGTTGCCGATCAGGATATTGGAGAAGCGACCGTCCAGATAGGCGACATTAGCTAACTGAGGAGACAAAATGCCACAAGATACCGAATCCGACTTTAACATCATATACCTTCCTTTCTTGTTCTTGATAGCTCTTGCAGGTTTCATCTCTCCAATAGAAGTAAGCGGCCAGAAGAAGCCCAATGTCATTCGCAAAGACTCGGTTGTAGCTTTGAACGGCAAACAAGCGAGAAAACGTCTAAACGAATTGGTCGAAAAGTATGAATGTGAGAGAAATGAAAACAAGCTTGAAGACTGCAAAACAAGAAATCCAATGTTTTCAAGCCCTAGGAGTCAAGAACGATTGAAAGAGTACAGAAACGAAATCGTTTACTTCACAATTGCTCAAATTGACTACAACTTCTTGAGTTACAGAAACAAGCGTCGAAAAGGAAACGACATTCTGCAAGTGACCATGGATGTCTTGGAGTTAGCTGCTTCGACTGCAGTGAATGTAGTAAATGGAACCCGAGCTAAGGACGTCATAACAAACACGCTTACTCTGTTCCAAGGATCAAGAGCTTCGGCCACGAAAAACCTTCGATTAATGGAAATGCAGATTTTGTTTAACAAGATGATCGATCTAAGGGCCGACGTGAAGATTCGCATTCTAGATAATATGAAAGAGTCGCATGAAGCCTACCCATTTGAAGCAGCTTACATTGATCTTGTCGACTATTACATCGCGGGAACCTGGGACGAGGCGCTTGCAGCCTTAAACAACGAAACTGGGGAAGGTGCTGCTCAAGCGCGCAGGGAGCTAGCTGAAGCGGAAAGAGGTTCGGTCGCGCCGGGCTCGGTGTCACTAGCTAGTTCGAAAAAGATGTTTCAAGCTTCTTCATTAGCCCAATCAATCGTAGCTAAATCTAATGAGGATGACGAAGGTGCTGACAAACTTAAGGCTTTGTTTGGGCTTATTGTTGGAAACTCTTCTCTTGCGCCTGTGTTTGATTCTGTGAAATCAAGGAGTGGAAACATCGGAGAAACTGCCGAGAAAGTGGAATCTAACGAGACCGATGTAAGTAGAGAGGATTATCAATTGTTGCTGAGAGCAATAATTTCCGAAGCGCAGTTGAAACTAAACTCAAATCCCAGTATCGCGGACGAGTTGTTGAACATCCTTCGTGGGTATCCTGAAAACTGATAGATTTACCTTTTCAATTACTTATATATTGCCATTGTTAATCGCAATGGAGGGGGGACATCTTCCTGATTTCGCACAACATTCACATTGCAGACCCGGGATGTTTGGAAGTTGAAATGAGTACTTGATCAAGGTAAGGATTCTGTCGTAAGTCCGAATTCATTGGCGGTTGTGTTCGGAGCATCTAGGTGACAAGGTGTGCCCCGATCGGCTTCTCGCACTTTGGGCCCAAGCCGCGATGCCCGACTGGGATAACTCGCGCGTGCGGTTTGAGCTGACAGAAAAGGCTCTTGAGGAGGGCTCATCTTCTTCAGTTTCCGTCACAGATGTGCTTTTCAGCCACACCGGCTGGCCGGAAGGAAATGACCACTACCGCATCTCCTGCTTCTGCTGGGCGATGTACCTAAGGCTGATGAAGAAATGGGTCGAGGACGGCACGATGGTCGCTTACGCCAAACGTCTCGACGCCTGACTTCATTTGTCACTGGTCATTGAGCATTGACCAATGAGTTCTTCGCGTCCCTGGCGCCCTTTTGGTTCTATTCTTCACTTGCAATCTCTGCGGGCTCTGTGACCTCCGTGGTTGGCTTATTCTTGCCTGTCGCTCGCGCATTGGTCGATGGTCAATGATCATTGGTAAATGAGCTTGACCTCCCTCCTCCTTTCCTCTAAACTATCCAAACTGTCCATAAAATATCCGTAGAGTGTCTGTTATGCAGGAAGAGAAACTTCTGGAGTTTTTAAAAAGGAACGATTCGCCGACGCAGGGTGAGATGAAGCGGGCGATCGGGACGAAGTCGAACGCCGTTTTGTACAAGGTGCTCGATTCGCTCGAAGAACAGGGCTTCATAAAGCGCTCGAAGGGACGCTGGCGCGGGGTCAGCCTCGTTTCGTACGACGATGACGCCGGTGACGGGGCGTGGACGACTGTGCCTCTTCTGGGGATAGTCGCCGCCGGTCACCCGATCGAGGCGGTCCTGACGCCGGAAAAAATGTCCGTGCCCGCAACGATGCTCAAACCCGGACACGATTACTTCGCGCTCGAGGTCCGCGGCGACTCGATGATCGACGAGAAGATACTCGACGGCGACCGGATCGCGCTCAGGCATGCAAGCACGGCGTCGAACGGCGACGTGGTCGTGGCGCTGATCGACGGTGAGAACGCGACGGTGAAGACGTTCCGGAAATCGGGCAGGAAGATCCAGCTGATACCGGCCAACAGGGACTTCGAGACGATCGAGGTCGATGCGGACAGGGTGACGATCCAGGGTGTCCTGGTCGGACTTGTCAGGCACTATGAGAAGTGAATCGTAAATCGTGAATAGTGAATAGTGAATCGTGAATCGTGAATAGAGAAGAAGTAAGAACCCGGAGCGCTAGCGACGGGCATAACAGATGGTCACCGCAGAGGCGCGGAGGCGCAGAGGTTTTTAGGGTTGTTGCAGAGACGGTGGTGAGCGCCCTATTACGATTCACCATTCACGATTTACTAAAAAGGCCGTGAGTAGTTCAAGGTTCAGAGTCCAGGTTTCAAGATCGGGCGGGGAGCTCCCATCCCTAAGTTTCTCTGTGCCTTTGCGCCTTTGCGGTAAACACCTGAACGCGATTAGGTTCGCTCACGGACAGGGACAAGCCCTGTCACTACAAGCGTCCTATTCACGATTCACGATTCACGATTTACTACCGTCGTGATCGCCAAAGGGGTCGCAAAGCTCCGGGAGTTCGCGGAGTTAAGGCAGGCGGAGCGTGTCCTCACCGGCGTGGCGCCGTTCGACCGCCTGAACGGCGGTCTCATCCGCGGTGGGATCTGCGAGCTGACCGGTGCAGAGGGCAGCGGCAAGCGCGGGCTGGTATTTTCGATGATCGCGAATCTGACGCGCTCGAACAACATATGCGCGGTCGTGGACGCTTCGGACAGTTTTGATCCTCCGTCGGCCGAAAAGAGCGGCGTAAAGCTGGACAAGATCCTTTGGGTCAAATGCGGAGGTGATCCGAAGAAGGCGGTGCTGTCGACCGACTACCTGATCCAGTCGGGACTGTTCGGAGCGATATGGCTTGATCTGAGCCTTGCGGAAAAGGATTTTCTGGACCGTATGCCGAGTTCGTACTGGTTCCGGTTCAAGGTCGGTCTGAAGGACACGCCGGCTGTTCTGCTTGTGACGCTTGAGGAGACAAGGCTCCGTTCGGCGTCGCACCAGTCGGTGCGGGTAGAAAAAGAGGCGAGCGAATGGACAGGCGAGTCGGGTTTTAAAGTGATGCGCGGCTCGTCGGTGAAACTGGAGATGAGAAAACCGATATCAATGACCAATGAACAGATGTCATTGACCAATGAAGAGGGGTAGATGTAAGGGCGGGGCTTGTCCCTGCCCGGGAGCGGTAGCGACCGGCACAATCTGAACCCGGAGCGCTAGCGACGGGCATAACAGATGTTTACCGCAGAGGCGCGGAGGGAAGTTAGCCACGGATGAAGGGGATGAACACGGATCACTAAAGGAAGCTACATTGGCATAAATCCAACGTATTCAATATTCTTCAACGCCGTTCAGGTTCATCCACCCCTTCCCAAATCCGTGTTTATCCCCTTTATCCGTGGCTAAATTTCCCTTGGGCCGGTCGCTACCGCTCCCGGTACTGATTATGTACATCGCGATCCGATCAAAGTCAGACAATTCTCAGGCGCTTGAGGCGGCGCGGGGGCATTCGCCCAACATAGAGATCGTAGGGCCGCGGATGCTGATCTTTGACATAACCGGAAGCGCTGAGAGGAAAGCGAGACGGCTGGCCGAAGAGATATTCAGCGAAGGCGCATACAAGGCGATCGGAGTTTCCGACAACGCCGCCGCGGCGCTTATGCTCGCGCGTCATCGCGAAGGAGTCAGCTTTGCCACCGCCGAGGACCCGAAAGAGCTGGAAGAGATCCCGGTCGACGCGCTCGATGCCGACCGCGAGTTCCGCGAGCTGATGGACGCGTGGGGAATAGTCACGCTTGGCGAGTTCAGGGAGCTTCCGGAAGACGACATGGTCGAGCGTTTCGGGCTGGAGATAATCCCGCATCGCGAGGCGGCCTCGGGCACCGCGTATCGTGCGCCGGGATGGAACGTCCGCGACAACAACTTCCTTTGGTCGCGCCGGCTGGACGGCGAGATAAAGACCATCGAGCCCTTGCACTTCATACTCTCCGCCGGTGTCCGGCAGGTGTTCGAGAACCTCTCGTACACGGGCCTTTCGACGCAGACCGCAAACATCATCCTTTCTGGCCGAGGCGGTAGAAAGGAATACAAGGTGCGGCTGGTCTTTCCCGTGCTCAACGAAAAGATATGGCTCAGGCAGATCGTGTCGAAGGTCGAACAGGACCCTCCGGAATTCGGGATCGAATGCGTCGAGGCGGAGTTCGAGTCCTGCCGCCCGCGCGTCGTGCAGAACAATCTCTACTCGGGCGCGGTGCTTGAGCCGGAGAATCTGGACCTGGTGGTTTCAAAGCTGAAGAAGGTGGTCGGCGTGAAGGATATAGGCGTGCCGAGGCTTCGGGATTCGTGGAGCCGGCCGTTCTCGATGACCGAGAACCTTTCGCCTCTGACACGCGAGTTTGACGAAAAGGCAGGCGAGGTGGTCTTTGCTGCCTACTACCGTTATCCCAAACCGGTCAGGGCACGGATCGCGTTCGAGAACGGTATGCCGAGGGTCATATCGATAAAGGGAAAGCGGCAGATGATACGGACCGCGGCCGGCCCCTGGCGGGCGGACGCGGAATGGCACCGCGCGGATGTGTTCGCGCGGGACGAATGGGATGTCGAGACGGAATCGGGCGCGGTCTACCGGGTGGTGGTCAACGGCCCCGGTGAGGGGATGATCGAGGGCGGATTTGATTGAGAGGGTATTTAGCCACAGATGAAGGGGATGAACACAGATCACTGAAGGGAGCTACATTGGCATACATCCAACGTATCCAATATTCATCAACGCTGTTCAGGTTCATCCACCCCTTCCCAAATCTGTGTTCATCCCCTTCATCTGTGGCTAGTTCCTTCTCCGCCGGTCGCTACCGCTCCGGGTTCTGATACCTGATACTTGATACCTGATCTCTGATACCTGATCCATGTACGTCGAGCTTCACGCATCTTCAGCTTTCAGTTTCCTGCGCGGCGGGTCGCTGCCGGAGCGCCTTGCGGAGGCCGCCGCGGAGAACGGCATCCCCTCGATCGCACAGCTCGACCGCGACAACGTCAGCGGAGCGGTCCGTTTTCACCGGAAGGCAAAGAAGCTCGGCATCAAGCCTGTCATCGGGGCCGAGGTGACGATGTTCGACGAGTCGGCGCTTCCCGTGATCCCCGTCACGCTTGAGGGATACCAGAACCTGTGCCAGCTTCTGACCACCGCAAAACTGCGCGCCGAGAAGGGAGAGCATCGCGCGACGTTCGACGACCTTGAACAGTTCAACAAGGGACTGATCTGTCTTTCCGGATCGCCCGAAGACGGCCTGCTTCCCTCTTCGATAAGAAGCGGCGACAAGGACATCGCGCTCCACAAGTTCGACCGCCTGCGCTCGATCTTCAAAGATCGTTTCTATCTGGAGCTCCAGCGCCATCTGCGCCGCGACGAGGAGCGGATCAACCAGCACCTGATCGAACTTTCGGAACGCAGCGGCGTTCCGCTCGTCGCGACGAACGGCGTTCTGTACGCGGACAAATACGACCGGGAGATCTCCGACCTGTTCACCTGTCTGCGCAACTCGGCGACGGTCGGCACTGCCGGACGGCTTATGTCGCTCAACGCCGAACGGTTCGTGAAGCCTTCCGTTTATATCGAGAAGCTCTTTTCAGATCAGAAACGAGCAGTCGAGATGACGGGCGAGATCGCATCGATGGTCGAGTTCTCGATGGACCGGCTCGGCTACACGTTCCCCGATTACGAGGCGCCCGACGGTGAAACGATGCAGAGCTTTCTCCGCCGAATCACACGCAAGGGAACCTACCAGCGCTACGGCGGAAAGGTGCCGAAGAAGGTCGCCGAACAGATCGAGAAGGAACTTCATATGATCGAAAAGCTCGATCTGTGCGGATATTTCCTCGTTGTATGGGATATCGTCGATTTCTGCCGCCGCCACGACATACTCGTCCAGGGCCGAGGTTCGGCGGCGAACAGTGCGGTCTGCTACGTGCTCGGCATAACCGCGGTCGATCCGGCGACGAGCGATCTTCTGTTCGAACGGTTTCTTTCCGAAGAGCGCGAAGAGTGTCCGGATATCGATCTGGACCTTCCGAGCGGGCCCGACCGCGAGCTCGCTATCCAGTATCTCTATCAAAAGTACGGCGAGCACGGCGCCGCGATGACAGCCAACATCATCACTTACCGTCAGCGCTCGGCGATCCGCGAGACCGGAAAGGTGTTCGAGATCCCGGAGGAACAGGTAGGTAAGCTTGCAAAGCTCGCCTCGCATTTCAGGCATTCGGACGGCGATTTCTTCGAAAGGCTACGCGAGAATTCTGACCTGGGTGTCAGCAAACGGATCGCGAAGTTCGCCGAGCTTGTCGAGCGGATACAGGATTATCCCCGCCACCTCGGCCAGCATTCCGGCGGGATGATCGTCTTCAAAGGAAAGCTCGACCACGTTGTTCCGCTCGAGCCCGCCACGATGCCCGGCCGCGTCGTCGTCCAGTGGGACAAGGACGACTGCGCCAACGTCGGGATCATCAAGGTCGATCTGCTGGGCCTTGGAATGCTCGCCGCGGTCCGCGACACGGTAAATCTCGTGCGCGATCATCACGGCGAAGAGGTCGATCTGGCGACGATCCCCAAGGACGATCCGCTTGTTTACAAGACGCTGCAGAAGGCGGACACGGTCGGGCTGTTCCAGGTCGAAAGCCGCGCGCAGATGAGCTCTCTGCCAAAGACACTGCCGACGAAGTTTTACGATCTCGTGGTGCAGGTCGCGATCATACGCCCCGGTCCGATCGTCGGACAGATGTACGGGCCGTATGTCCGCAGGCGGCTTGGCCAGGAGAACGTCGATTATATGGACCCGAGGCTCAAGCCGATCCTGCAGAAGACGCTCGGTGTCCCGCTTTTTCAGGAACAGCTTCTGAAGATCGCGATGGTCGCCGCCGATTTTTCGGGCGGCGAGGCGGAGGAACTGCGCCGTGCATTCGGTTTCAAGCGGGCGGACAAAAAGGTTCCGGAGATCACCGCGCGGCTTATGGAGGGGATGAAGCGGAACGGTATCAACGAGGCGACGCAGGAGAAGATCGCCAAGGCGGTCAACTCGTTCGCGATCTATGGATTCCCGGAATCGCACGCGGCGAGCTTTGCGCTGATCACATACGCCAGCGCTTACCTGAAGTGCCATTATCTGGCAGCGTTCACGACCGGGTTGCTGAACAATCAGCCGATGGGTTTTTATTCGCCGGCGACGCTGATCAAGGATGCTGAGCGGCACGGGCAGGAATTTCTGCCGATCGACATACAATCTTCCGATTACCTGTGTTCGCTTGAGGGGCCGCAGAAGAAGCCGCTGATACGGATCGGCCTGATGTATGTAAAGGGCCTGCGGAAGAGCACGGGGCTCGAGATCGAGGAGGAGCGGAAACGGAGCGGGCCGTTCGGGGGAATCGCCGATCTTCTGGCGCGTGTGCCCTCGATAAACAAGCGCGAGATACGGCAGCTTTCTTTGGCGGGGGCATTGACGTTCGGCAAGGACCGGCGGGGCTCCTTGTGGGATGCGGAGCGCGAAATACAGAAGGTCGGGCCTCTGTTGAAGAACCTGCGCGAGAGGCCGAAGCGTTCGCCTCTGCCCCTGATGAACGAGTTGGAGAACCTTCACGCGGACTTCTCGGTCACGGGCCTCACGGTAAAACGCCATCCGATGGCGCTTATCCGCGACGCGCTGAACAGAAAAGGGATACTATCGTCGGAAGAGGTGACAAGAAGAAAGAGAAGGTCGCTTGTGTCGGTCGCCGGAGCGGTTATCTGCCGTCAGCGGCCGGGCACTGCGAAAGGAGTGCTATTCATAAGCCTCGAGGACGAGATGGGGATATCGAACTTTATCGTGATGCCGGACATTTTCGACAAGTTCAGACAGACGATAATCGAGAGCCCGTATCTTCTTATAAAGGGACAGGTGGAGAACAACGGCATCCAGACGCTTGTGAAGGGAATGTACTTCGAGCGGCTGTCATTTATAAGTCTTTACGGGGAGTCGCATGATTTTCACTAGTCGATCGTGAATGGTGAATCGTAAATCGTGAATCGTGAATGGTGAATGGTGAATGGTAAATCGTGAATTGTGAATGGTGAATGGTGAATGATGAATCGTGAATTGTGAATGGTGAAGAAATCAGTACCGGTAGCGACCGGCACAATCTGAACCCGGAGCGCCAGCGACGGGCATAACAGATATTCGTGAATGGTGAATCGTGAATAGTGAATCGTGAATAGTGAATAGAGAGGAAATCAGTACCGGGAGCGGTAGCGACCGGGATCATCTGAACCCGGAGCGCCAGCGACGGGCATAACAGATATTCGTGAATGGTGAATTGTGAATGGTGAATTGTGAATGGTGAAGAAACAGTACCGGGAGCGGTAGCGACCGGCACAATCTGAACCCGGAGCGCTAGCGACGGGCATAACAGATATTCGTGAATGGAGAATGGAGAATCGTGAATCGTGAATCGTGAATAGAGAAGAGATCAGAACCGGGAGCAGTAGCGACCGGCCCAACCTGGATTAACCGCAAAGGCGCGGAGGCGCAAGGTAATATGAATGTGGGGTGCCGACCACAAACCTGGAACTTTGAACCTGAAACTTTGAACTATTCACAGTCGGTGTTTTCCCAAAAACCTTTGCGCCTCCGCGCCTTTGCGGTAAACACCCCATATACCGGTCGCTACTGCTCCCGGTACTGATCTCTTCTCTATTCACGATTTACGTTTCACCATTCACGAGTCACCCTTCACGATTTCCGACAAAGGAGAGTAACTATGATCAAAGGCGTACATACGATGTTCTATTCAGACGATGCAGAGGGGCTTCGGGAATTCATCAAGGACAAGCTTGGTTTCACTTTCACCGATGTGGGACAAGGCTGGCTGATCTTCGATCTTCCGGAAGCGGATATGGGGGTCCATCCGTCTGATCCGGAAGGAAAGCACGGCGCACCGGCAGGCACTCACGATGTATCGTTCTATTGCGATGACATTAGGGAAACGGTCAATGAGCTAAAAGGGAAAGGAGTGGAATTCGTTGGCGAGGTAGTCGACGCAGGATTCGGGCTCGTCACGCACTTCAGAATGCCCGGCGGCGTGAAGGTCCAGCTGTACCAGCCGCACTACCAAAAGTAGAGGTTAGCCACGGATGAAGGGGATGAACACGGATCTAGGAGGGGGTTGATGAACCTGAACAGCGTAGATGAATATTGGGTACGTTGGATGGATGCCAATATAGCTCCCTTCAGTGATCTGTGTTCATCCCCTTAATCTGTGGCTAAATTCACTGGAAGCAGGTCCATTTTAACGGGGCTCGATCGTCTATAAAGAAGGAAGAACAAAATGGAAAAATCACTTAAGTTCCTCGCGAGGTTAAGAAAGAACAATGACCGTGACTGGTTCAAGGCAAACAAGGACCAGTACGACGAAGCGCGTGAGGAGTTCGAGGAGTTCGTTGAAGACCTGATCAGGCGTATCGCGGCGTTCGATCCCGATGTCATTGGCACCGATCCCAAAGATTGTTTGTTCAGGATCTATCGCGACATACGATTCTCAAAAGACAAGAGCCCTTACAAGACCGCGTTCGGAGCCTACATAGCTCCTGGCGGACGGAAGTCGATGCTTCCCGGATACTATATTCATATCGAACCAGGAGGTAGCTTTTTGGCCGGCGGGATGCACAGACCCGAGGCGAATACTTTGCTGGCTGTTCGCAATGCGATCGCTGCCGATCCGAAGGTCCTCGCGAAGATGGAGAAGAGCGCAGCGTTCAGGAAATACTTCGACAAGATCGATTCACACGAAAAGCTGAAGACGGCGCCGAAGGGGTTTGACAAGGACCATCCGGCGATCGACTACCTTCGACTCAAGGGCTACACCGTCGTTCACGAGATGAAGAAGGATGTTGATATAAAGGATCCACGATTCGCCGCGAACGCCGCGAAAGTGTTTAAGGCGATGAAACCGCTGATCGATTTTCTGAGGGCAGTAAGCAGTAAGCGGTGAGCAGTAAGCGGTGAGCTGTGAGCGGTAAACAGTGAGCAATAAGGAAGAAGTTGTTTAACGGCGGGCTGTCTGCGGCTATGCCGCAATGCTGTGCGGTACGCCTTTGGCTTACCGAACGCGAGCACATTCTTGCGTTCGCGGAGGCTTAGCCTCCGCGAGGAAGATAAGGAGAGGAAATCACGACGGAAAGGCAAGCCTTTCCGCACAGCCCGGCGGCAAAGCCGCAGAGATGTCGACCGCGCGATATCCATTCGATTGGTACGAGGACAAAGATCGCATTCATTAACCGGAGAACAAACCAAAAGGAGCACGACTCATGAGATCAATTCTTTCGGCATTGATGCTGTTGATACTATCCGCCGCGGCATTTTCCCAGGCGGCCTCACTGGACAGTCTCGTTGGTACGTGGCAAGGAAACGGCAAGGTCAACGGACGCCAGTCCGAGGTCACGATGGTATGGAGATCCATTGCCGGTGGAAAGCACTACAGGCTTGAGTTCAAGAACAAGATGGAAGGCGGAATCTTGTTTGAAGGAAACGCGCTTTATTCGCCGGGAGAGGAAGGAAGTTTCACGGGTCTTTGGGTTGATTCACTCGGTTCCGCACGTCCCATCGGAGCTTCGTTCAACGAAGGCACGCTGTTAGCGCTATGGGGTACAGCTGAAACGGAGGAAGGAAGGACAGAATACAAACTAACGGGTCCTGACACGATGACCGTGACTGATTCTGTGAAAGTGAAGGACGGATGGCGTGAATTCGGAAGCGTTGCGTACAAGCGTGTCGGCGGGCAGGAGAACGCGGTTAGAAAGTTCACGGCAGCGTACAATGCCCGGGACCTCGACTCAATGATGGGTCTGGTCCGGGACGACGTCCGCTGGCAAAGGATCAACCCTGAGAAGATGGAGGTAGTGACCGATGGAAAGAAGGCTCTGCGAGAGTCGCTCGTTCCCTATTTCAAGGACGGACCGTCAACGAACTCGAAAATTGAATCGCTTATGACTTCCGGACGGTTCGTGGTCGTGACCGAGAGGGTCTTTTGGAAGGACGATGAGGGAGCCGACCGGAGCCAGGCAGCGGTGATAGTTTACGAATTCAATGACGAACTGATCCGAAACATATGGGACTTTCCGGCATATCCGTGAGTCTATTGAGTCTGGCGAGTCTATTGGGTCTGGCGAGTCTGGCGCGTCGGACTTTGATCTGGAATCTCGAATCTCCATTCTGAAATCTGAAATCTGAAATCTGAAATCGCGAAGCGCTTTGAAATCGCAAAGCGCCCTGAAATCGCGAAGCGCTGCAGGACGGTTCGGCTTGCGCCTCAGGCACGCTCCCTTACGGTCGCGTTTCCGCCAGATGATCAAGCGCCATCTGGAATTTGGAATCTGGAATTTCTTCTCTGTGATCTGAACTTTGAAATCTTAAATCGCGAAGCGCTGCAGGACGGTTCGGCTTGCGCCTCAGGCACGCTCCCTTACGGTCGCGTTTCCGCCAGATGATCAAGCGCCATCTGGAATTTGGAATCTGGAATTTCTTCTTAGAAATCTCGATTTTCCGCTCTGAAATCTGAAATTTGAGATCTGAAATAGCACAGCGCTTTGAAGTCGCGAATCGCCCCGACACCTAAAACAGGAGGTCCCATGCTTGAATTTCCAAACGAATCAGAAGAATACAGAAAAGCCAGAAACGAACTGCTCAAGGCTGAGACACGCCTTAGAGCAGAGATTGAAAAAGTGGCGAAATTGAGGCGGGACCTCCCGACGGGCGGGCTTGTTAATGAGGACTACGTGTTCGAGCGTTTGGACGATGCCGGCGATACAGAAAGAGTCAGGCTTTCCGAGATGTTTGAGGACGGAAAGCAAAGCCTGCTTGTATACAACTATATGTTCGGTCCCGAGATGCCAAGCTCTTGCCCTCTCTGTACGGCATTTCTCGATTCGATAAGCGGCCACATTGACCACATCAGGCAGAGAATGAATCTCGCGATCGTCGCTCGTTCGCCTATCACAAGGATCATGGAGTTCGCTCGTACGAGAAACTGGGGAGCCTTGCCCCTATATTCTTCAGCCGGAAACAGCTACAACCGGGATTACAAAGGTGAGGACGAGAACGGCGGACAGTGGCCGATGGCAAATGTCTTTGTTAAAGAAGGAGCCCAAGTGCGGCACTTCTGGGGATCTGAAATGGTAGCGGCGGAGTTAATGGGAGACGCAGATCCGCGTCACGTCGATCTTATCTGGCCTCTCTGGAACTTCTTTGATCTGACTCCGGAAGGCCGCGGCGAAGGATGGTATCCGAGCCTTCATTATTGAGGCTTGGCAACTTCGCTTCGCCAAATCTCTGCGGAACGAAAGCTTTTCGATTACCGGACGGGTCAATCGGGCAAGCCGTGGAATGATTCCAAAAAGTCTTCAGCAGAATTGAACAAGTCGTTTCTTCGGGATTCGTCCATTTTCTCCAGCATCCGGGGCATCATCTGAAGCCTTGGATTCGATTTGAAGAACTCCTTGTGTTTGTCGATAAAACGCCAGTACAGCCCGTCCCAAATCTTCGACCAATCGCCCTCCCCGTAGTCCGACATCTTGCGAATGTAGTTTGAACCCGAGATATAAGGCTTTGTCGTGATCATCCCGCCGTCCGCATATTGGCTCATTCCATACACATTTGGCACCATCACCCAGTCGTAGGCATCGATGTACATCGTCATAAACCAGCGGTAAACCTCGTCTGGGTTTATCTCGGTCAGGACCATGAAGTTTCCAAGGATCATCAGCCGTTCGATGTGGTGACTATAGCCGGTCTCAAGCAAACTCCTGATCGAATCATCAACCGGGTCGATGCCCGTATTCCCGCTCCACAGGCTCTCCGGAAGATCGTGTCCGTGACCAAAGAAATTTGATGTCCTCTGCTTGCGGCCGGCTTCGACGTAAACACCCCTCATGAACTCACGCCAGCCGATGACCTGGCGGACAAATCCTTCAAGGGAGTTTAGAGGCAGATCTTCACTTTCGGCGTGATCGAGGACCCGGTCGACAACCTGTACAGGTGTCAGCAGACCGCAATTTAGCATCGGGGTCAGGACGCTGTGAAACAGGAATCGCTCCTCTTTGGCTATCGCATCCTGGTACGGTCCGAATCTCTCAAGCCTCTCGTCGATGAACTGATCAAGCCAGTTCTCTGCGTCCTCAAACGTCACGGGATAGAAGAAGTCTTCGGCGCTTCCGTAATTGTCGCCAAACTTCTCTTTCACGTAGCTCACGGCTTCATCGACCCATTCGTTCTCTGGTGCCGGTTTGATCGGAGGCAGATCGATGTTCTTCGGCAGCTTCTTGCGGTTGTCAGTGTCGAACGTCAGCTTTCCACCGATCGGCTCGCCGGAATTGTCCATTAGGATGTCTAGACGCTCGCGTTCTTGCTTATAGAAACTGGTCAGAAAGTACGAATCACGGCCCTCAAAGTAGGCTTCAATACGCTCACTTGAATTGAAGAACATTGGGGAATCTAACTTCTCGTATTCAATATCCTCTTCATTCAGGCCTTCGAGAAGCCGCGTCTCAAGCCAGTCGTCGACGGGGTCCACATACCGAACGTTCGAGACCCCTTCTCCTTTTAGAATCCCGCCGAGGTCGCCGGTTTCTTCGATCTCTTCCGCTTCAACATACCTGATCTTTGATACCTGATCGTTGATAGTCGACTCGTATGCTTTCATCGCTGCCCTGTGAAGGATCAACTTTTTCTTATGAAACTTGAACTGCTTGAAGAACAGAGAGTCCTCAACAAGGAATACAAGCTCGACAACCTCTAGGGCAGGATTCGATCTGAAAAGCTGGTGGGGATAGATGATCGCGGCTTTACACATTTCGGACATCACACGTGATTGAATTACGTATTCGATGTCGAAGCTGAATGAGTTTCAGGTTAACTGATCTCGCGGAGGGGAATCTCGCCAAGCGCGTCGATAAGTGTCGTCACCTTTTGATCAAAGACATCCCTTCGGGACTCTAGGTCCTTGATCACGGCTTGCAGCTGGCTGTTTCTTTGCAGGAGCGCATCCCGTCGTGCCTTTTCATCCGAAAGCTCCTGTCGCTTCTTAGAAAGTGCCTCTTCTTCGCTCTCAACCTCAAAAAGGAATCGTTTTGTCTTGTCGGTCAGATTGTCGAGAGACTCCATACCGGAGACTGAGGGTTTCGGCATAACGGCGAGCGGGCTCAAAACGCGGGCGGAAAGTATTGGATTTCAAGAACGGTTTGACGATGGTAATCGAAGCAGTTCAGATGGTCAAGAAAATGCCCGAAAGAAGTCAGGAAACTGGAGACAGGAGACAGGAGACAGGAGACAGAAGACAGAAGACAGAAGTCAGGAGACAGGGGTCCGGACACACGAGTCAGATTAATCAGAACCCGGAGCGCAAGCGACGGGCATTACAGAAGACAGAAGACAGAAGACAGAAGACAGGAGACAGGAGACAGAAGTCCGGACACACGAGTCAGAGTAATCAGAACCCGGAGCGCAAGCGACGGGCATTACAGAAGACAGAAGACAGAAGACAGGAGACAGGAGACAGAAGACAGGAAAACTGTATCGTTCTATTTGAACCTGGAACTTGGAACTCGGAACCTGGAACCTGAAACTCGGAACTGAACGACGGTCGCGTTTCCGCCACAGGCGATACGCCATTTGGAATATGGAATCTGGAATCTCGTTCTTGAAATCTGAAATCTGACATTTGAGATCGCGCAGCGCCCTGAGATCGCGCAGCGCATTCAAGCTTGGAACGTAAGTGCGGGCAGGGATGCCCGTGGTCCAACCTGGAACCTGGAACTTGGACGTTCCATTTCAATGTGCCTGCGGGTTTATGGTTTAATACAACATTCATATGACTTCAGACTGCATTTTCTGCAAGATCGCCGCCGGCGAGATGGATTCGACGATGGTCTTCGAAGACGAAAGATGTGTCGCTTTCGAAGACCTGAATCCGCAGGCACCGACGCATATCCTGATCATCCCGAAGGAGCATATCTCCTCGATGGACGAAGCGGAATCGAACCATTCTGAACTACTGGGCCATCTGCTTCTTACCGGGGCAAAGATTGCCCGCGAAAGAGGGTTTGCGGGACGAGGTTACAGGACGGTCATAAATACCAACAGTGCTGGGGGACAGACTGTGTTTCACCTTCACGTTCACCTTCTCGGCGGCCGCCAGTTCGTGTTCCCCCCGGGCTAGGAGTTCTCCGAAGTTTTATGTTTAAGACCATCGCAATACTTGCTCTCGCAGCATTGATCTTTTCCGGGTGTGGACTTCTTGGAGGGGACTCGGCGAATTCCAATGCCAATGCCAATGCGGTACCTGTCGATGATCCGAACGAAGTCCCCAGGTTCGAGTCAGCTGAAGAAGCTATCCGGAGCGGTGACGAATATCTTGACGCCAGCCTCTACAAGAAGGCGATCAATGCCTACAAACAAGCCGTCGAATTGAACGAAGAGCTTGGGGAGGCACATTTTAAGCTGGGTGTGGCCTATTCGCTCGACGAAGACCTTCCTCCTGGGGTTGAGGGGAACTCCGACAAGTCATTCAAAAACGCAGTTACCGTTTACAAGAAACAACTCAAGGAAAATGACGAAGACGCCGAGGCTTGGTTTAACCTGGGCCGCGCGCACGGCAAGCTTTTCGAAGACAAAGAGGCCGCAGACGCACTGAAAAAAGCTGTCGATCTTGACGAAGAGAACGGGCTTTACCGGACCGAGTACGGTGCAGCGCTGAACAAATTGGCCCGGTACGGCGAGGCCATAAAACAGCTAGAGAAGGCTCTCGAACTGGACGCGGAGAACTTCCTTGCGGAAGATCTGCTTGAGAAGGCCGAAGCGGGCAAGAAGCGCGTCGATTTCAAGCCGCCGGAATCACCTGACCCCAGGAAGGCATCGGATTCTAACTCCAACACCAGCGGCAACTCTGGATCATCCACTCCTGGTGCAAACCTTTCACGGCCGCGAAGAACACCGACCCCGGCAAAAACACCTCCTCCTCCTCCGCCAACACCTTTGCAATGATCATTGATCATCGATCATTGACCGTTTAGCCCGTCCGTTTACGGGTGGGGACAGTTGCGACGCCGTATCCCACGCATGAATGCGTGGGCTAAACGGACGGCAATCTGAACACTCGACTGGCATCACCGTATCTTCCGCTCACCGCTCACATCCGAGCGGGCAAGCCCGCCGCTAAACGGCTCACCGCTCACTGTCCCGAAATGCCACAGGCCCGGGCACTGCTGTGTCAACTTGACATATCAGAGGAAATCGACGAAAACTAGAACTCGACCCGGTTTCCGCTGTAAACCCCTGTAAAAGAAAGAAGTAGATGAAGATCGAGATCGAAAGTCCGCAGTCTCTCTCGCTCGAACGCAAGATCAAGATGCACGAGGCGCGGGAGGCGATAATAGACCGTCTCGCGAACGACCTGCCCGCCAGCATCGAGCTCGAACGTTTCCTGCGTGTGGTCGTTTCCGAGATCGGACGGATGATGCAGGCCGACCGGTGTGACCTGATCCAGCTAACTGATGACAACGAGCTGATGATCTCGCACGAGTGGCGCGCTTCAAAGCAGGTACCCGCCAGCGAGGGAACCCGGATACCAATCGACGCGGACAAGCTTTCCGAATACTTTGACCTTACGAAACCGATCGTCGTCAACGACACTTCGAAAGCAAAAGACGCGAAGGTACGTTTTCTCGCAAAGGCTCTCGAGACCCAGTCGCTCCTCGTCATTCCGATCAGCGTCGGCGGAAAGGTGGTCGGTCTTCTTGGCCTTCACGATACGGCAGCTCCCCGAGAGTGGCTAGACGAAGAGATCTCTTTTCTCCAGTCCATCGCGGGCCAACTCGCGGTCGGTTATCAGTACACAACGCTTTACGTGACGCAGGAACAGGAGACGCGCAGGACCAACGCGCTTCTGGAGATCGCGAACACGCTGAACTCGCATTCCGATTTCAAGATCGTCACATCGAAAGTGCTTGAAAGAGCTGTATCGCTTGTCGGGGCGGACTACGGCGCACTCGGAGTACTTGACCAGACGGAAAAGAAGATCTCACTCGCGTCATTCAAAGCCGCCGAAGGAAAAGAACCGAACAAGGTCCTGCAAATGATCGAAGAGTACAACCAGTCTCTCGACATCGAGCCGTTTCCGGTTCTCGGGGAGATCATGGAAGAAGGCAAGACGCTGAAGCTCTTCGATTCAGATATGTCAATCCCGGTAAGGCTCATATTCAATTCGCAGCTCGGCGGCAAAGCTGCACTTGTTTCTCCCGTAAGGGTAGGCGGACAGGCATTTGGCCTTCTCGGATTCGTATGGAGCGAGGAGCCGGAGAACGGCTTTGCGGATCACGAGGTCGCACTTGTTGAGGGAATTTCGGACCAGATCGGAACCGCTCTTGAAAGGGATCAGCTTTCAGCGGAAGTGATGCGGCTAAAATCCGAGCTTTACGAACGCCATCAGAGCCGGATCATCGGTCAGGCACCTAACATTTCGCGCGCAATCGAACTTGCGTTGAACGTGGCCGATACGAACACCACGGTTCTGATCGAAGGCGAATCCGGGACGGGCAAGGAACTCGTCGCCAACCTGATACATTTCAATTCCGGCCGGGAGGACAAGCCGTACGTCAAGATAAACTGCGGCGCGATCCCCGAAACTCTTCTTGAATCCGAGCTGTTCGGCCATGAGAAGGGCGCTTTTACCGACGCCAGGACCGCACGAAAGGGAAGATTTGAAGAAGCGGATGGCGGAACGCTTTTCCTCGATGAGATCGGCGAGATGAGCCTGCCGGCACAGGTTAAACTTCTCCGCGTGCTCCAGGAAGGCGAGTTCATGCGGATCGGAGGATCGGAAACTATAAAGGTCGATGTCCGTGTTCTCGCAGCCACAAACACCGAGCTAGAAAAGGCAGTCGAAGAGGAGAAGTTCAGAAAGGACCTCTATTACAGACTTTCGGTCTTTCCGATTACAGTTCCGCCTTTGCGCGAGCGGCGCGAGGACATTCATCTTCTCGTGTTTCACTTTTTGGAAATGTACAAGGAAAAGTCGGGAAGATTTGTCTCCGGCATTTCAAAGGAGGCGCTTACTGCGCTGGTCAACTATGAGTGGTGGGGCAACGTCCGCGAGCTCGAGAATGCGATCGAGCGCGCGGTGATCGTCGCGTCCGGCAGGCAGATCGAGGTTGAAGATCTGCCGGAAGCGATAAGCCGAAAAGCGGTTGAGATCCAGGCGAAAGCGCGTGAAGAGAGGGCGAAGGCTGCGAGTGAAGGGCGTTCGATCGGGCTCGAGATCGAACTGCCATCTGCAATGGCAGAGGTCGAAGAGCAGATAATAAGGGCGACGCTGGATTACACCGACGGCGACAAGTCGAATGCGGCCCGGCTGCTTAACATCGGCAGAAAGACGCTCTATAGAAAGCTCAGCCAATACGACGAAAAAGAGAGTAAGAAATGAGCTGGACCGTCGTAATCGCTTTTGTTTTCGCGGTCATCGCGGCGTCGGTGATCGTTCTTGCCGCGGAAGTCGGTGCGCTCTCCTTCCTGAAACTTGGGACAAACAGGTCGAGGATCGTTTTTGCATTGCTCTCGTTAGTCGCGGGCGTCATTTTCGCAATCGTCTCGGTAGTATTCGTCGTGGCTCTTAACGGGATCGGGCTGTTTGTGGCTTTGGACAAGGGTTACGACTCCGGCGAGAAGTTTCTGACGGCGGGCGTGCTCGCGTTCTTCATTTTTCCTCTTGGCGTACTGGCAAGCAGGACGATTCTTTTCCGGCTGACCGGCCTCGGAAGCTGGGGCAAAGCGGCGATCTATTCGCTTGTCGCAACGGTGTTGACCTCTATAGTCATTTCTATCTCAGCTCTCCTCTCCCTTTCACTCACACTTCGGTAATTGCCCTTAAATAGATGAGCTGAGTTGCCCCCGCTTTAGCGGGGGGTGCTCGAGCAGAACAACTGGAAATGGGGCTTCAGCCCCGTAAAGGTGTCGGCCTAAGCCGGCTGACGGTCCTAGTGATCACTCTTGATCCCCCCGTTGAAACGGGGGCAACTTATGTTTTCGTGTATCGGAGATATCGAGGCCAGGGCCGGAGCTGAATGGCCCTTAGAGATGTTGTGCTCCTGCCGGTGCGTGGCTCAATCTGCGGCCCGACATTCTACAGACATACGGCTCCTAACGGAGCCGAAGAACCTCAGCCAATATGAACAGGAACGTGCGATTCATCCGGCCGAGGAACTACCCCTGCTTCTGCAATACGAATTCCTGAATATTTGATAAGATTTGGGATTCGGTTTTTTAAGGAGTGTTTCTATGAGGATTCCGCGTGCTGTTTTCGTCATCGGTCTGTTGTTTGCTTTAGCCGCTGTAATTTCTGCCCAGCGAAATCCGGTACCGACTCCGACCGTGCCTCCGCCTCTTCCTCCCCCCGAAGATGTGATCCGCATTAGCTCGAATCTTGTTCTCGTCGATGCCCTTGTTGTCGACGAAGAAAACCGGCAGGTCAAAGACCTGAAGGCCGAGGACTTCGAGATCTTTCAGGACGGCGAGCGTCAGGAGATCACGAGTTTTTCGTATGTCGACGGTGCCGAGAAGAAGATAACTGTCCAGAAACAAAGCGCGTTGGGAAAGAAGCTGAGTCCGCCGCCTGTAAAGCTGACCGACGAGTCTTTGGGCCGCGTGATCACCTTTGTGATCGATGACGGCAACTGCCTCGCCACCCTCGAGGGCGCCGTGTTGGCGCGGGATGGAATCAGGAAGTTCATCAACGAGCAGATGAGGCCGGATGACAAGGTCGCAATTTACCGGACACGCGGCGGAAGTAGCCTCTTACAGATGTACACGTCGAACAAAGAAGCGCTCCTGAACGAGGTAAACCGGGTCAAATGGGTGCCCTCCAGGTGTAGTTCGGCGTTTGAAGCGGCTCGTGACAAATCGACTCTGAAGATCATGGGTGGCGCGGAGTCGTTCGAAAGCGAGGAAGACAAAGCGAACCGGCTGATGTTCTCGGGCGAAGAGAATCAGAACGCGGTCGTCGGTTCACTCGGTGTGCTCGGATTCGTGGTCGACCGCCTACGGGTACTTCCTCAGCGGAAGATCGTCTTTTTTGTTTCCGAAGGCATTCTGACTCCGTTCGGATCAAGGGCCCGCTCGGCTCTAGACGACCTCACTGACAAGGCAAGCCGCGCTTCGGTAGTGATCTACACTGTGAGCACGAAAGGCGTTTCGATTCCCGGATTCATGTCCTCACAGGACGATGTTTCTCCGGGAATCGTTTCAGGTGTTGATGAGACCATTCCACTTGTTCAGTCCAGAAGAGATGAAGAGAAGGCGCTTGACGAGGGAATGGCCTATCTTTCGTACAGTACCGGCGGAAAATGGATCAGGAACCAGAACTTCATCGATAAGGCGGTGGAAAATGTCCTGGAGACCGAAACCGGCTATTACCTTCTTGGATACGAACCGGATGACGAGTCGTTTGATGGAAAGGAGTATCACCGGATCGAGGTTCGTCTGAAACGGCCCGAGCTGAAAATTGCGTCCAGAAAAGGATTTGTTGGCCGGCAGGACGCGGCCGCCGGATTCGACTACAGGAATGCGAAGAATCCCGTCTATGCGGCGATCGCGTCGCCGTTCACCGATGCCAGGCTGGATCTGAAGATGACCACTCTGACAAAAGAACTGGGTAAGAAAGGCGGAACTGTGAGGCTGCTGTTTCATATCGACGGGCGTGACCTGACGTTCACTGACGAACCGGGCGGATTGAAGAAGGCAGTTCTGAACGTGGTCGTTGTAGCGCTGGACGAAAAGGCGAAAGTGGCACGGGAATTCAACCGCGCTTACCCCCTCAAAGTACCTGAAAGAGCCGTCAGCGCGATCCGCCAGAACGGTCTCGAGTACTCGACCGATATCGAATTCGAGAAACCCGGGCTCTACAGCCTGCGCCTGGTTGTGCAGGATGATGCTTCAAAGGAATTGGGAAGCGCGGGAGATTTTGTCGAGATCCCGGAGAAAGCCGACGACAGGTTCTTCGTAAGTTCGTTCGTCACGACATCCGTCGATCCGGGCAGCGGACCGGTCTTACCCCGAAAAAGGCCGCCGGAAGCAGGATTCGCGCCAGTTTTTGGCGGCGGGATACCCGCAATAAGAGAGTACGCAGCCGGATCAAGGATCGCGTACCTCTACGACATCTACAATCCGCGGATCGACAGGTCCACTGGAAAGACCAGCCTGACCACGTATATGCGGCTTTTCAAGGACGGCGAGCAGGTCGACGATCTTCCCGAAACTTCATTTAGTTTCAGTCCGGAGAAAGGTACAAACGTGTTCGAGGAAATCGGTTCCTATCAGCTCAAACCCGATCTTCTGCCCGGCGTTTACGTCCTTCAGATAACCGTGAACGACGTCGCCGCTAAGAAGTCCTCCTCGGCCTGGATCGATTTCGAGATAGTGGATCGAGCGCGATAATATCTCGCTTATGGATCTAGTCGTCGGAACCGCCGGGCATATCGATCACGGAAAGACAGCGCTTGTGAAAGCGCTGACCGGGATCGATGCCGACCGCCTTCCTGAAGAAAAGAAACGCGGCATAACCATAGACCTTGGCTTTGCGGATCTCCGCACGGATTCCGCGAGGATCAGCTTTGTCGATGTGCCCGGCCACGAGCGGTTTGTGAAAAACATGCTTGCGGGCGCGGGCGGCATTGATCTGGTCATGCTCGTAGTCGCCGCCGACTCGGGCGTGATGCCCCAAACGCGCGAACACTTCGAGATCTGCCGTCTACTTGGCACTGAGCGCGGCCTGATCGTCGTCACGAAATCCGATCTTGCCGAAGAAGAATTCATAGAGCTTGTCGAAATGGACATCGCGGAGCTTGTCGCGGGTTCGTTCCTGGAGAATGCGCCGGTTTTCCGCGCCTCGGCAAAGACCACGGAGGGGGTCGAGGCGATCCGTGAATGGCTTTCGCAGGCGGCGGCAGATAGATCGGAGCGCGAGTCGCCATTTGCGACTCGTTTGCCGATCGACAGGAGCTTCTCCGTAAAGGGATTCGGGACTGTAGTCACCGGCACTCTCTCGGCCGGAAAGATAAGGTCCGGAGAAGAAATGGACCTGCTTCCATCCGGGGTGACGGCAAGGGTGCGCGGGATACAGACCCACGGCGACGACGTTGACATAGCCTTTGGCGGACGCAGGACCGCGGTAAATCTCGGAGGCATAGATCACGATCAGATCCCGAGGGGCACGGTGCTCGCCGACCCGGGATCATTCAAACCGACTCAGATGTTCGACACACAGGTCGAGGTCCTGGCCGCAACAAGTAGGCCGCTTCGATCAAGGCAAAGGGTCAGAGTACACATAGGGACTTCGGAAGTATTGGCGAGGGTAGAGGTGCTCAACGAGTCTCGCGAGATCGCTCCCGGTGATTCGGACCTCGTCCAGTTTCGGCTGGAGACGCCAGTCGTTGCGGCCCCGTCAGACAGATTCATCGTCCGACAGTATTCGCCTCAGTTCACGATAGCGGGAGGAACGGTCCTCGTTCCGCTTGCGGAAAAACACAAAAAGAAAGATCTCGCCTCGACGCGGACACGTCTTGAAGCGTTGCTTGATGGCGATCTGATGCCCCGAGCGCTTGTGCTCGACCTTCTGCTTTCGGCCGGCATCAATGGCAAGAGTGCGAAACAGATTCAGGAAGCGACGGGGATCCGCCCTGATCTGGTTGGCGAGTTGCTAGCGGACTTGGTTGCCGCTGGCGATGCGACAAAGACCGAGAAGACCTGGGTCTCGTCAGATCGTTTTGCAGAATACGGCGAAACGATCGTCGCGTTCTTGAAGGAACATCACGCCGCCGATCCATTGGCCGAGGGAATGCTCAGGGAGACCTTGCGTGAGCAGTCGGGCAGTTACGTACCTGAGGACATCTTCAGGTTCGCATTGAAGCAAATGCAGGCCGAGGGCAAGCTTGTGTCCGAGAGGGACATCGTTCGGCTGTCATCGCATTCGAGAGAACTGAGTGCTGAAGAATCGAAAGTGCTGGATTCTCTTTCCAGGATCTACCTTGGCGCAGGCCTTGAAGTACCCGTCCTAAAGGATGCCATCGCCGAAGCTTCCGCCGGCACCTCTGTGAAGCCGGATCAGGCGCGAAAGATCTTTCAGATGCTTGTGGATTCGGCCGAGGTCCTTAAGGTGACGGACGAAATGTTCTTTGCTAAAGAGGCTATCGCGGAACTGATCACCAAACTGAAGAAGTATGCCGAGGAAGAGGCGGAGAATCGTCTGATCACGGTACCGGAGTTCAAGGATCTGGCGGGAATCTCTCGAAAATGGGCAATCCCTTTGCTGGAATATTTCGACGCAATCAAGGTAACGAGAAGAGCGGGAGACAAGAGACTGGTGCTTTGAGTCGGTTGAGTCTGTCGGGTCTGTTGGGTCTGTCGGGTCGGTTGGGTCGGTCGGGTCTATTGAGTCTATTCGGTCGGTTGAGTTTTAGGATTCTTTGCCCCGAAGGGGCTACGGAGGATAGCCCGGGGCAAGCCAAAGGCGCAGCCCCGGGTAAGACGGCAACACCTCCTTCAGCGGCTTTAGCCGCGACATATCCAGTCTGTTGAGTCGATTGAGTCTATCGGGTCTATTGAGTCCATTCGGTCGATTGAGTTTTAGGATTCTTTGCCCCGAAGGGGCTACGGAGGATAGCCCGGGGCAAAAAAGTCCTTCGACTCAACGAACTGACCCGACCCGAGACACCCGATAGACCCAACCGACCCGCCAGACCCAACCGACCCGAGACACCCAACCGACCCGAGACACCCGACAGACCCGAGAGATCCGATAGACCCGAAACACCCGACAGACCCGATAGACCCGACAGACGCAACAGACTATCTACTTATAACCGTGTACTCGATCCTGCGGTTGTCGAACTTGCCTTCCTCGGTATCGTTGCTGGCCTTTGGCCGGTCTTCGCCGTAACCCTTCGTCTCAAGCCTGGCCGGCGGAACGTCAGCGATGTTTACTAGAAAATCACGAACGGCCTTAGCGCGATTCTCCGACAGCGGCTGGTTCGTTTCGGGAGTGCCGTCCGAATCGGTGTGGCCGCCTACTTCGATCTTGACCGAGTCAGGCAGGTTCTTTATGTGTATAGCGGCTTTGGTAAGAATACGCTTTCTTGCGTCGGGAATGTCGTATTTATTGGGCTCAAAGTTGATTATCAGCCAGTTGAGAGCCTTTACGAGGCGGTCAAGATCGGGTGGATTGCCAAGCGTGTCGAGTATTTGTTCCGCACATTTTTCACGGTCTTCGACAACGCGTGTCTCGTCGCAGGCTTTTTCCGAGATCGTATCCGTGTTGGCCTTTGGCCTGCAGATCGCAGTGACCTGTTCACTTCGATTCCCCTCGCCCAAAGCGATCGGGATCGGCTCGCAATCCCTGGTCTTCGACAGGATGATGATCTCGCGGTCCCCAGGCTTGAGCCCGCTCAGAACGTGGGAGTTCCCAGTTGAAGATACTCCCCACTCTCCCTCGTTATCCAGGAAGAATCGGCTGTCGGCTGGAGCTCCGATCACAACAACCTCGTAGTCCCGGCCCCAGTATTCAAGTGCCAGCCAGACGCCCCCAATGATCACCAGGGAAATGAAGAACAAGGTCATCAGCCCGGCGGAAACCCAGAACCACGTAGGAACGCCGCCGGATTTTCGCTTTTCCTTCCTCTCCTGCTCTATCTTTTCGGTAGGAGTTGGCGGGATCTTGAACTTCTTGCGGTCGAGCTCCGGAATGTGAATTACGTGCTTGGTTGCGGCCGTATCGACCTCGTCCTCTCCGAATTCTTCCTCGGCCTCAAAGTCGTCACCCAAATGGACGTTTGTCTGGGTCATTCCCCAGTCGGGCTGTTCAGAGCTTCCGGAACGGCCGGAGCCCGCGCCAAAGTCATCCGCCGGATTGTCCTCTTCAAGTGAGGAATCGTAGTTGATGACGGTCTTTCCCCAGTCATCCGCGGGCGCATCGGGCGCGTTATTGTACGAGGTCTTGTCCCAGTCCCCCGAATCTTCTTCGTCTGAGTCGATGTTCAGTACGGTCTTGGAGAAATCGTCCGGCGGAGGGTCTTTTGGGCGTTTTTTGGAGTCGCTCACAGTTCAGTCTCCGGGGCAGGGCCAAACTCTGGCCGACTGCCGCGTAGGGTTCGATCGAAACCCCGAAATCCTTTTGCATGCGGGCTTTCGAGCGGTAACAAGGATAACACAGTGCCGGGGCAATGCCTTATTTGATGTTGGGAGGCTGGGCAGCCTTCAGCCGGATCTCGATGCCCTCGCCTGCCGTTACGAACAGCCGGCGCGCGTCATATGAAGAAGTGTTGGTGGGGAAGTACGACAGAAGGTACCGATTGTTTCTGAGTTCGTCGCAAATATACTTTGCCGCTTTCTTCGCTTCGGAGAACTGAAAAGACACTCCGCCGGATTTCTTGGTGATCTCGCTTACCACCTTGCCCGCTTTTGGCGAATAGCGGCGATAGGCTCCGCCGGTCCGGTCTTTCAGCTGAAGAGCATAGACCGTCACATTCTTGTCCATCAGCTCATTGAGCATGCCGTCGAAGGGCGTTTTGCTTCCGCGGTCGAGCCCGTCGCCGATCACGACGATCGCCGTTTTTCTCGTGCCGGGCATCAGCGGAACCAGGACTTCGCCCACAGAGGCATTCAATGCGTCGAAAAGATGCGGATTGCCCTGTTTGCGCAAGGTTGAAAGTGAGGCCTTCAGGGTTTCGGGATCGTCGGTCCATTCCTGAATGATCTCGGGCTTCTCGTCATAGGCGATCACGAAAAGCTGATCTCCGTCGTAGATCTCATAGACGAATTCCATTATCGCCTGCTGAAGTTCTTCGACGCTGGCAGGTACGGTCTGAGAATTGTCGACAAGCAGGATGATCCGCGCGGGCGAGGGATCGTAAGAAAAGTTCCTGATCTTCTGCTCGACTGCATTCTCGTAGAGAAATAGATCGGCGACACGGATCGGATCTTCCTTGCCGTCGGTCCGAACCGCCGTCACGGAAAGTATCGTTCCTTCAAGAACGCCGGTTGTCCGATTGCTGTGGCCGGACTGGGACAATGCGGGCAATGCAAACGCGAACGCAGCGGCAGCAACTGCCGCTCCCATCGTGATACCGTGCACCGCTTTCTTGGCTAGTCTTTCGATTTGGATTCGGATTTTCCCTCCGGTTTCCCGGCTTTTTCAGATTTCGTCTGTGATGCAGGTTTTGCCGAGTCGGTTGATTCGGCCGGTTTGGAATCTTCTTTCGCCTTCGATTCGCCGTTGGGCTTCGAAGCGTAGTCCGTCACATACCAGCCTTCTCCTTTGAACTGGAAGCCGGAGAGCGACCACTGCTTTGCCAGCTGCCCCCCGCACTCTTCACACGTCTTAAGCGGTTCGTCCGACACTTTCTGGATCTTCTCCACGTGCTTTCCGCAACCAAGACACTTGTATTCGTAAATCGGCATTATGGATACTCTGTTTTCGATCGTTTTCGCCCTTAAATTATAGAAAGCCAGCTTCGCGCAGTGCAAATGACCATGAATCGGTTTTGGCTCTTCAGGCGAACAAAGTATCTGGGAAGAACAATATTTAAGGAGAAGCAAATGAGCAGGTATATAACGGCATTATTCATCACGGTTTTGGCATTCGCGGCCTCGGGGCTTGCCCAGGACGGAAAGAGAGCGCCGCTCCTGACGGTTCCTTCGGTGGACCTTCAAAAGTACAAGGGAAAGTGGTACGAAATAGCCAGATACCCGAACAGGTTTCAGAGGAAGTGCGTCGGCAATACGACCGCGACTTACGAGATCGAAGACGACGGCGACATAAATGTCATCAATGAGTGTGTTGAAAAGGACGGCGAGATCGACCGGGCCAAAGGCGAAGCGAAGATCGTAGACAACTCGTCGAATGCCAAACTGAAGGTCCGATTCGCGCCGGGATTTCTTTCATTCCTGCCGTTTGTCTGGGGTGACTACTGGATCATCGATCTGGCCGATGATTACAGCTATGCAGCGGTCGGCGATCCGAAACGGAAGTACTTCTGGATCCTCAGCCGGACCCCCGAAATGGACACCGCTACTTACCAGGCGATACTCAGAAGAGCTGAAGAAAAGGGCTTCGATCCGCTAAAGGTTATTGAAACGCCGCAGAACGTCGACGTCATCAAGGGCCAGGTCGTCGTCGGAGAGAAAACTTCGAAATAGAAGTTATAAGTGAGAGAAAGGAGACAGGAGTCAGGTCAATAAGAACCCGGAGCGCCAGCGACGGGCATAATAAAATCAGGCGACCGCGTAGCGGTCAAATGCATTTAGCCGTGGGTCAGCCCGAAGGGCGCGGCCCACGGTAGGCAGCGTCCTCCTATTCAACCTGGCCGCGTAGCGGCGGCATCGATCAGTACCGGAAGCGACCGGCCCAAAGTATCAGTGCTTCTTTACCCCTCACCGCTAGCTGCGTCCGCCGATTCCTCACTTTCATTCTCGGCGAGGAACCGCTCCGCATCGATCGCTGCCATGCATCCGGTCCCCGCGGCCGTCACGGCCTGACGATAGTAACTGTCCTGAGCATCGCCGCTGGCAAATACTCCTTCAATGTTGGTCTTCATCGAAGAGCCTTCGGTCCTGATATACCCGACATCGTCCATTTCAAGCCAGTCTTCGAAAAGCTGTGTGTTCGGCTGGTGGCCTATCGCTACGAACACACCGCTGGTTGCCATCTCGCTCTCTTCGCCCGTCTCGTTGTTGAAGATCTTCACGGCCGTGACGCCCTTTTCCTGAGTGCCGAGAATCTCTTTCACCTCGGTATTCCAGAGCACCTCGATCTTCGGGTTCTTGAGCGCGCGTTCCTGCATTATTGCCGAGGCGCGGAACTCGTCGCGGCGATGGATGATGGTCACCTTCGAGGCGAACCGGGTCAGGAATGTGGCTTCTTCCATCGCTGTATCCCCGCCGCCGATGACAACCACCGGCACATCTCGGAAAAAGAACCCGTCGCAGGTGGCACATGCCGATACGCCGTTGCCCCCAAGGCCGTTCGGGACCGGGTCCTCGCCCGGAATACCAAGCCATTTCGCAGAAGCTCCGGTTGAGATGATCAGGGTGTCGGCCTTGATGATGGTCGAGATCTCTTCCGTGTCCTGGTTCTCTTTTCCGTACAGTGTGAACGGACGTTCGGACAGATCGACGCTATCGATCCACGTCTGGATGATCTCGGTGCCAAAGCGTTCCGCCTGTCCCCGGAATTCTTCCATCAGCGCCGGACCCATTATTCCGTCCGCGAAGCCCGGATAATTCTCGACGTCGGTCGTGATCGTCAGCTGGCCGCCGGGCTGCGGACCGTCGACTACAAGCGGGTCAAGCTGAGCACGAGCGGCATAGATCGCCGCGGTAAGACCGGCCGGCCCGGAACCCAGAATAACCACCTTTTTATGAATCTCTTTCTGCGACATAGAACTATAATTACCTCACGGTATGAATACATTCCTTGTTGATATGAAACTTAACTGGAACACATTAATTATAGCCGCCGCTCTCGATCGAAGTCGAACAGCCTGCTCATTGACCATTGACCATTGACCATTGACCATTGACCATCGACCAGTGACCAATGATAAAGCCTCTCTAAAATCTGCAATCTGTTATGCCGAAGGCCTTTGAAATCTGCAATCTGAAGTCTGAAATGCCGAAGGCCTTTGAAATCTGAAATTGTCTTTGAACACAGATGAATACAGATCTTAAAGAATACTCAGATCCTGGGCCAACGAGTCATCTCAACTCATCCGTGTTCATCTGTGTCTAATTCTTACTCTTTCTCTGATGTATGAAATCTGAAATTTGAAATTGTCTTTGAACACAGATGAATACAGATCTTTAAGGATACCCAGCGCTCTGGCCAACGAGTTATCTACCTTCATCTGTGTTTATCCGTGTCCTATTCTTCTGCTTCCTTTGAAATCTGAAACTTGAGATTCTCTTTGGTCACAGATGAATACAGATCTTTAAGGATACCCAGCGCTCAGGCCAACGAGTCATCTCAACTCATCCGTGTTCATCTGTGTCTAATTCTTTCTCTTCCTCTGAAAAATGAAATCTGAAATTTGAGATTCTCTTCGGTCACAGATGAATACAGATCTTTAAGGATACCCAGCGCTCAGGCCAACGAGTTATCTACCTTCATCCGTGTTCATCTGTGTCTAATTCTTTCTCTTCCTCTGAATTCTGAAATCTGAAATTTGAAATTCTCTTCGGACACAGATGAACACAGATGTTTCAGGATACTCAGCGCTCTGGCCAACGAGTTATCTACCTTCATCTGTGTTCATCTGTGTTCATCTGTGTCTAATTCTTTCTCTTCCTCTGAAATATGAAATCTGACATTTGAAATTCGCGCAACACGCGATTCCATCCGTGTCTTTTTCTTTTTCTTACCTTCTGACTCCTGACTTCTGACTTCTGACTCCTGTCCCCAGATATGCTAAACTTATGCCAAATCTACCGTTAAACGCGTACATTCCCTGCGGATATGTCCACGACGATGCAGCCCCAGTTTGAAGAGAAACGATTCGCTTTGCGGATGGCTCTGAGACTGCCTATCGTGGTATCCGGCAGGTCCGGAGACGGCGCCACCTGGAGCGAACCGACCGAGACAGACAATATCTCGACTACTGGAGCACTCTTTCACATCAACCAGGACATCGAGCCTGACCAGAGCCTTTACATAAGGTCGCACCGGCCCGACGGCGTGCCGGTCGAGGTTAAAGCGCTGATCATACGCACATCGCCTTCCGTCCACGGTACGACCCGCGTCGGAGTCGAGATCACCGAACCAAAAGAAAGCTGGCTACGCCTTTTCGTCTCCTGGGTCGCTGACGACCAGCCGGAAGACCAGGACGACGAGGACTAGCCTCTCGCCGACCTGCGGGATGTGAAATCTGCGATTTGAGATTCCTGAGCGGCGGGACCTTATCCGTTCCTGGGTCGCCGACGACCAGCCGGAAGACCAGGACGACTAGGACTAGCCTCTCGCCGACCTGCATAATGTGAAATCTGCAATTTGAGATTCCTGCGAAGCTGGACTTCATCCGTGTGAATCTGTGGCTAATTTTTCTTTCTGTCCGCCCCACAATGCACCCTACCGCACTTTGCGTTATCCTTAGATTTCAGTATTCACCTGTGTCTTGCTTTTTCATCTTCCTTTGAAATTCGGAATTTGAAATCTGAGATTCCTGCGCAGCAGGACTTCTTCTGAATTCTTTCTTATGTCCTACGAATCCATCACCCTCGACCGCCGCGGCCGAGTCGCCGTCATCACCATCAACCGTCCCGAGAAGCTCAACGCTCTCAGTTCCGCCGTCCATTGCGAGGGCATTTCCGCGCTCGACGAACTGCGCGGCGACTCCGGCATCGGATGCGTCGTCATAACGGGAGCCGGCGAGAAAGCATTCGTAGCGGGCGCCGACATATCCGAGTTCGCCGGCAAGTCCGCCGCCGAACAGCGCAACGTGATGAACGCTCGCTCGCTGTTCAACTCGATCGACACTTTTCCAAAGCCTGTCATCGCGATGATCAACGGGTTCTGCCTTGGAGGCGGGAACGAGCTGGCGATGGCGTGCGACATACGGATCGCTTCCGAGAATGCGAGGTTCTCACAGCCTGAGATCAACCTGGGGATTATGTGCGGCGGCGGCGGCACGCAGAGGCTGACCCATCTCATCGGCGAAGGTCGGGCGATGGAGATGGTCCTGACGGGAGACATGATAGACGCCGAAACGGCGGAACGCTTCGGGCTTGTAAATCACGTGTATTCGGCGGACGAGCTTGAAGAGAAGACGATGGAGCTGGCGGACAAGATCGCGTCCAAGGCACCGATAGCTCTGCAGATGTCAAAAGAGGCGGTCAAATTCGCCAGCCGCTCGAATTTGGACGAAGGGCTCCGCCGCGAGGTCGACCTCTTCGCGATCTGCTTTTCGACTGAGGACAAAGAAGAAGGCGTCTCCGCTTTCCTTGAGAAACGAAAACCGGAATTCAAAGGCAGGTGATGGATAATTGTTAGTTGCAAAGTCGAGGGTTGTTCGGTCTAGGACCTTGCGGCCTCAAAGACAATGTGAGTCCTGGCATCTGGATGTGTCTTGCAGAACTAGATCTTTGGTTGACGAAGAGTGCGCATTGAGCTACGTTCAGGACTGCAGGAACGGAACTTTCAATTTTCCATTCCCAACTATCAATTATCTTCGGGGCCGTAGCTCAGCTGGGAGAGCGCATGACTGGCAGTCATGAGGTCAGGGGTTCGATCCCCCTCGGCTCCACCAATCTTTTCAATAGCTTAGGGCGACCATCGTGGTCGCCCTTTCTCGTGTGTAGTAAAAATTGTAGTAAGTGTTTGCGGCCTAAAATCACTCATTCTGGATCAGCTATCTTAGGCAGGACACTAATCTTCATCTCGAACTAGATTTCGAGCCGCCTTCAATAGCTTGTCGTAGTTCGGGTCCAAAATCTCGACAAGTAGTGATTCAAACGAAGCCTCCAAGTCCCAAAGGACTCGCTCTTCAGCTTGATCGTCAAATTCGATTCCCTTCTCAAGGTTATTTATTCGCGCAAGTAGTTCAAAAAGAACCAACGCCTCTGAGGTAGACAGCTCAATTGAAATGACGGAGCCTTTCTTAGATGACCTCACTCCTTTAGATTCCTCCATGTGTATTGGCAGGCCTAATCTGACACCTCGAAACAGTATAGTCGATTAAAGACTAGGGGAAGGCTGAATCCGACGACCTCCCCTCTCCCTGCCTCATTTCTCGATAGCCGGCGTCAGCTAGGGCGCGCTTTCGAATGCAGGCGCGATGGATTGATCGTGGTGTGAGGTTTGGGACAGCGCGGGGCTTTCTAGCTTTTCTTTTAGGCTGGACCAGTTGTTTTGGGCAGGTCGCCGGCTCCATCGGAGCCAAATGTCTGTAGCGTGGGTCTGTAGACGGTGAACCCAGCCCCATCGGGGCTGAATGTTTCGCGAGTAGATTGCGCTCCTAACGGAGCGCGGCTCTTTGTGAGGGCGACTTTCTACAGACATCCGGCTCCTACGGAGCCGAAGAAGATCGGTACTGCAAGTCGAAGCACGCTGATTAGGCCTGACTCATTTCTCGATAGCTGGCGTCACCTGGATCGCGCTTTCAGGGGCAGCGGCGATGGATTGATCGTGTCGGTTGGTTTGGGAGGTTGCTGAGCTTCAGGAAATCGGTGGCGATAGAGGAAGTACTCTGCCTTCAAGAGGCCCGGTACACTAACTCTCAAACTCGACCATTAATACAAGGTTGGTCAAGTTCGTTAGCAGTCATCTCCAGGACCTTGAAGGAAGAAGTTCAACACTTGTGTTGTTACTACGTCCCTTGTCAAGATCGATCTCTTCGTTTTCATCACGAGAACCTGACCGTCCCTACCTAAAGCCACGCGAATGGGTGTTTCGTAGAGCTCAAAATTGTTACCCACTTCGACGCCAGAGCGGATGAATGAAACAACTGTGAGTTCGCGGGAATGCCTGGTTTTTCTTTTCTTGAGTTCAAGGATCAGGTCGGCTTCGGACACCTCGATGCGCGGACTATCGTCAGAGATAGTTCCTATGTAACGAGCTTCAAAGCTGGCTAATACTTCGTTAAATGTCATCAACAATGGCCGAAAGTCGACCCTAATGGACCCGGACTTTACACCATTCAATACTTCGTCGTTATAGCCTCTGGCGTAGGAAAGGTTCGAGTTCTCAAGTTCCGGTGGGCCACTCAATCCCAAATAGGGCAAACCTGTCTCGGAGTGGATGAATTCGCCAAATGCTCGCTCTCCTGTACTAATCCAAAAAGGCGTCCCGGCAGCAATAGCCTTTTTGGCAGCCCGAATTCCTCTTTTGTACGATTCTTTATCCAACACTTCTAAATGGCACGTCTAACGGACAATTCGGAACAGTATAATCGATTGAAGACTGAGGACGGGTAGTACCCCACGCTCACTGATCCGTTTATCGACAGATGGCGTCAGCTGGGGCGCGCTTTCAGGGGCAGCGGCGATGGATTGATCGTGGTGGGTAATTCGGGAGGATGCCTGGCGTCGGCCCCTCATACACTGAAAAAACGAAATCGCGACCTTTGAAAAGCCGGGAATACCAGAATTCGAACGGAACCAGCTCAATCGGTCAGGTCAAATTTCTTGTGTTTTTAAGGTTTAGGCAGTAAGTTTGCGCAAATGAAGAAGTCCGCAGGGGTTTAGATCGCATACACGAAGCGAATAGAAAAACTCAACGAATAACCGACCAGGCCGAAGATGTTAAACACAAGATGTAAGAGAGCTGGGCACTCGTTTCTGGGTGTGTCGTTTGTATTGCCGATCCTTCTCGTGGTTATCCTCGGATGCTCAGGGGTAACCGATCTCTTCGAAGCCCCAAATTCGGATTCCGATCAAAATCAAGCTGATGCTAATCCCTCACCGGAGATGAATTCCGGAAACGGGATCGCAACTGTTTCAAAGTCGTCGCCCTGCTTTCACAAGTACTACCCGATCGATACGAAAACCGTTAGAAAATACGGAATTTTCAATGAACAGCAGGTCAGGGATAAGGAGTTCGATGATCCTTCTTCGACATACGAATTCAGCCAGGAATACGACGGCGGGGAGACATTTGCAGATCTGAGCAAGTTCTCGACAGGTTTGACGCTTACGGTCAGTTGGGAATGTACGGCGGACGGATTGAACAACAATCAGTTTGTAGGAGATATTCAGCAGCAGGAGAATTCGCTGGATTTTAAACCGCTGAAAAGCGAAGGCGTATTTTTTCCAACCGAAGAATGGACCGTGGGAAAGGAGTGGAAATATGAACTCACGGCTCTGATGGTAGAGAAGGGAACGCCTGATTCTGAAGGAACAGAGACCAACGTCGTGTCTACGGTCAAGGTGCTGGCGATCGACGAAGAGATCGAGGTTCCCGGCGGTACATTTTATGCAGCGAAGCTCGAGATTGATACAAAATTCAAGCTTGCACTTCCAAACGGACAGACGACAAACGCTGACCTCAGAAGCACAGCCTGGTATTCACCGGAAGTTGGTCTTGTAATGATCGCCCAGGAAGGATTCGCGAAGCAGACGAGTGTTTATTTGGGTAATCAGTAAAGCGCTTCTGAATAAGTAGGTGCCCTAGGGATCCTGACCGCACAGAGAGATAGAATTAAAAAATGGAAATAAAGACAGGCATCGGAGCCGTCTCCAGTGCTGACATAGCCGTTCCTGAACACGAGCGAGAGCTGCGTTTCTATTCGCGTGTACTTACATCGGGCGATGAACCGCTCTGGCGCGAGGATCTGATGAATAGCGCAGGGCTGCCGATCATAGGACTGGGTGAACGCATCCCGGAGTATGAGAAACTTCCGCTCCAATGGATGCCGCACATACAGGTAGCCGACGTTGCGGCCAGTGCCGAGAGCGCGCTCGAATTGGGCGGGAGCGAACTAATGCATGGCAAAGACGACGATGGAAACAGCCAATGGGCGGTGCTGCTCGATCCGAACGGCACTGCGTTCGGGATCGTCCCGGTCCTTTCTGCGGAAGAGATTCCCGCCTCGCAAAATGACTCGGGTAATGCGGGTTGTATCTCCTGGCTAGACCTCACGATAAACGACGCCTCGGCATCACGGGATTTCTATCGCCGGGTCATCGGCTGGTCCGTCGAGGACGTAGAGATGGAGGACAAAGGCGAACGCTACGCCGATTACAACATGTTGGGTGGTGACGGAAACCCTTCGGCGGGAATCTGTAGTGCACGCGGCGTGAACCTGGGCCTTCCCCCCGTCTGGATGATCTACCTTCCCGTTGGAGACCTTGCCGCAAGCCTCAAGCGTGTTGAGGAGGAAGGGGGCAAGGTCATCAAGCCCTCACGCGGGACCGATGGGGAATACGCGTACGCCGTTGTTCAGGATCCGGTCGGCGCGTGCTTGGCGTTGGCGGCTGGCTAGCGGAAAGGTAAAACGCGAGAACGTCGTGTGAGAATATCCGGATATCGAACGCGCCCTGTCGGCGGCTTCGCGTACATCTTTTGGCTATCCGCTGTTTCGTGTAAAGTCCGCGATGCAGGCACGACCCAGTTAACTGGTCGCCGGCTCCGCTACTTGAAAGTTTGCTCTCTTACAAGCTCGCCCGTGTCATCGTAAACCTTCCAGGTGCCCTTCTTCCTGCCGTGTTCGAAACGGCCTTCGTCCCATAGCTGGCCATTGGGATGGTATCGCTTCCAGGCACCGTGCTTCTGCTCCTCGTCGTCGAAGCCGCCCGTCGCCCTTGGTTCGCCAGTCTTGTAGAACCATTTCCAACGACCAGCGATCTTTCCGTCCTTGTAGCTTCCCGTGGACTGCATCTGGCCATTGTTGAGAAAGTATGTCCACTTTCCTGATTTCTTTCCGTTGTCGAATTCACCCCGACAAGAGACACGGCCGTTCTTGAATAACACCTCGAAGGGGCCATTTTTCGGATTGCCTTCGTCATCGATTCCCGGGATGTCTTTCATTGGATCGCGCTCCTGGTCGAATTGGCTGTTGGGGGTGGAGAGGAAGTGCCGCACTATTAACCACTTCGACGATAACCTGCGTCACATAAGTGTTAAGTCTGAATGCTAGTATACCTGGCTTTCTGAACGCCGGGTTCTCGTGCCTCCTGCGGAACGGTTTATTGGGCCGACCTTCCCGCTCGCCAATCCACTTGTCGATAAACGGTCTCAGCTTCCGTTGACAAGTCAGGAAACAACAAGTCCCAAAGGTTCAAATTCACACCCTATGGAAATTAGCATCGCGACGTACTGCAGTCGCGTTGTCCGCTTTCAAGGTCAGATTGTGTCTTTATAGGTGAAAGCGAAATCGATTCGGAGGTCGTTTTCAAAGTTCATTTATATAGGAGCAATAATATGGCTAATCAGCTAATGACAGCGAAAGAACTGGAAAGTCAGGTCGGCGTAGCCGGTATAGACGAGACGGCCTGGGGCAAGGCGGTTTTCTTAGGCTTAAACAACCTGCGGATCGGCCTGGCAGCGTGGAAAGTAGGTGCAGCAGGCTTTGGGTCAGCAGCTGGCGCAACCGGGCTGGGTGGCGGCGTTGCTGGAGCGGTTATGGGCGTCGGCGCTATCGCGGCACCTTTGTTGGGACTCTGCGCCGCGCTGTTATCGATAGGGCTGCCCGTGGCGGCTGCGAAAGAGTTCGTTGCCAATAAAGCGGCAAGGCACGGCTATTCGATCGGCGTTGCTCTGGGCATTTATAACCACAACAGGCATTTCATGTCGACTTTTCTTGACAACACGATGGGCGATCCCGGCGTCGCTCCGAAATATATGACCGGCATCTACAAGAACGCTTTCAACGCGAGCCTTGTTTACGGGTATTGCACCGCGAGCAGATTGTCGCAGGCCGAGAAGAAGAAGATGGGCGATGGAGTCCTAAGGATCATGAACCAGGCGGCGACTCGTGGCGGTTACCAGTTAAGGTTTGCAAATGAAAGAGATGGAATTCACAAGTTTGCCAGGACATTTGCGAACAAAGTCCTTAAAAACTAAATAAAGGATCCCTGCTGACTGTCGGATTCCTTAAGTTCCCCCTTGCTTGAGCGGGGGGTAAAGGGCTTGACCACCCATATCTGGAGCTTTGGGCTCGAGAAGAGCCGGCTGAAGCCGGCCATAGGTTTTTCAGCAGTCCTTTGGTCCCACCGCTAAAGCGGGGGCAACTGATCTTTCCTGTGTCGGCGAATGCGATCGCGCAAACTGCTCCGCGCTCCGTAGGAGCGCAATGTCTGTAGAAGCGGCCGAACGAAAATAACATGGCCCCTTTAGGGGCCGAATCTGCGGAATCGACGTTGGGCTCCTAACGGAGCCCGATGTCATTTTGGGGATCTCGTCGCTACAGACAATTAGCTCCTACGGAGCCTGTAAAGGCCAATCAGTTTAGTGTTGGCAGTAGCGAAGGGTACAAGATCATAAGTTATGAGCTGAATTGTACACAGACTTCCGCGAATTAATGTCTCGGGGCTAAAGCCCCACTCAAAAAGTAATATGCCCCGTAACCCCCCGCTAAAGCGGGGGGCAACTGATGGTAATGCCATTCCCGCCCGCGCTAATCCGCAAGCTATTCGATAGTTACCGGTGCAATTTTTCGAAACCAACAAAAGTAAGAGGCCGTCTATTCAGACAGCCTCTTCTTACATTTTTAAAACCCAGCTGCCGTTCGCGGCAGATCAATCGGTTCACTAGCCTGCTTTCGGTGTTTCAACCGTGAATGCGCAGCCGCCCATCACGTTGTCCCATGCAAATCCCAGCACTCCGCCGTTTTCCGTTACATCCATGAACACGATCGTGAACTGATCGATCGAGTTCTGCAGCATCTCGGTCCTCATCGGAACGCGGATCACGTCCTTCGAACTGTCGTAGTTATAAGCACCCCAGATCCCTTCGCCCGGTCCACGACCTGTGTTCTTTGCCGCGTGATTTGAAAAGATCAGCGTCCAGCCCGACTGGCCGAGCTCGGCGAACATGCTGTATTCCCCCGCCGGCAGTTTCTTGTCGCCGAACATCAGGTCGATCTCGGTGTTTATACGCGTCGATTTGTTGGCGCCGAGGCGCCAGACCGGAGCTCCCGCATACAGTTTCTTCCCGTAATCCTGATCTGGGCCGAACACCCCGCGGCGGCCCCGAAGGATCGGACGCCCGTAATCGACGACAATCCATTTTCCGCCGATCTGGGTCGAAGCCTCACCACGCGGTGACGCGGGCCTCTCTCCCTGGGCGAAAACGGCGCCGGTGCCGAGAACGAAAACCATCAGGATCAATACTAGTTTGTTTAAGCGCATTTACTTCCTCTCCCTAAATTTGTGAATAGAGACAGTATAGCGACTGGCGCCGCCGATTTCACTCTTCGCTTTTGAATTCCCTCCGCCAGCCTTCGCGATTTCGCACCGTTTCCCCAATATTGAATCTGGTCGAAGCGAAGATGCGAACTCGTCAGGTTATTCAAGGTATACATTATGAGAAGCACAATCTTAGCGTTAACTCTTTTTGTTCTTTCTTCTGCCGTTGCGGCCCAGGAGACAAATACGCCTTCTGTGGACAACAAGTCAGAGCCGACCGTCAGCTCTTCTCCTGCGCCGGACACAGACACCACCGTCGTCCAGAAAGTTGATCCGTGTCCGGATCCTGGCCAGGGGAATACGTGCTACGAGTTTCCGGACAAGTCTGAGCGCTTAAAAAGGTACCTTAATAAAGCGTTTGGCCCAACGTCCTACATTGGTCCGGCGGCCGGCGCGGCCTTTCAGACTTTCCGCGGGAACCCGCCCGAATGGGAGAAGAACGGCAAGGGCTTTGCGCGTCGGTTCGCCTCGAACGTGGCCGAGAATGTGATCGAGGAAAGCGTGGTCTACGCTGGGTCCGAAGTCCTTGGACACGACCCGAAGTATTACAAAAGCGAGAGCAAGAATTTCGGCAAGCGGGTCGTGCACGCATTGAAATCGGGTTTTACGGCGAGGGACAGGAGGGGCAGAACGGTCTTTGCGCCGCAGAAGGTCGCAGCGCCGTTCGTTTCGAACGTCACCTCGACGACGGTCTGGTATCCGGAAAGATATAGCGCGCAGGACGGGCTCCGGCAGGGAGGATACAGTCTCCTGTTCAGCGCCGGATTCAATCTGTTAAGGGAATTTGTGTTCTAGAGAAACGGCCGGCAGAACCTGGATCGCTATCAGTTGCCCCTCGCTTTAGCGGGGGGGTTATTCAGTACAAAAACTTACCTTGGGGCTTTAGCCCCAATAATTGCCGGCTGAAGCCGGCTAGGAGTTTGTTGGCTGTCCCTTGATCCCCCCGGTAAAACGGGGGGCAACTAATAGGATTCTCTACTATGAGAGAAGTACGCGAAAGCATGGAATGAACCCAACCCCATCAGGGGCTGAATGTTTCGTGGGGAGATCGCCCTCCTATCGAAGCGCTGCCTATTGTGGGAACGCCATTCTCCAGACATTGCCCGGCAGGCTCCGAAGGAACATTAAACTAATCTGAAGGAACCTGGAATCCGCGAACCGGATTCCGGCACGCTCACGGACGCTCGCGTTTCCGCCTCGCCCGGAATACCCCTCAATTCCGTCCACTTTCGTACTGCCTAGTCCAGAGTTACTACTTCGCCAATCTTATTTTTCTTCGCCCTAACGTAGATCTCGTTCGCGACGGCGATGTCGAGCGCCGCGTTCCCGACCGATTTGAAGAACGTTATCCCATCGCCCGAATCCCGGCCTTGTTTCCTACCCAAAACGATCTCGCCTAACTCTCCGTAGATATCAGCTTCGCGGATCACGCCGGCGCTGATCGCCTGGATCAGATCGCCCGCTTCCGACATCGCTCCCGAGGAGGAATCGATCACGATCTTCGAACATCTCTTCAGCGCTTCATACCCGACTTCCCGCATCTCCGGCGTGAACGAGCCGATGCCGTTGATGTGCGTTCCGGCAGTGAGTGCAGAACCGTCGAAGACCGGCTCGCTTGACGTCGTTGCGGTGCAGACGATATCCGCTCCCGCGACCGCCTCATCCGCCGAATCAACTTGCTCGATTGGGACCGTCTCACCGAGATCTGCCCTGAACCGCTCGAAGGCGGCGTGATCCGTATCAAACACAAGGACCTTTTTAATCTGACGTACCGCGCAGACGGCGGGAACGATGGTCCTGCTTTGAGCGCCCAGCCCGATCATCGCCATCGTTGAAGTGTCCACGCGCGCAAGGAGCTTTGTCGCCAATCCAACCGAGGCTCCTGTGCGGAGCGCGGTCAGATAAGCGCCCTCGATCAATGCAACGGGCCTTCCGTCCGTCGGGTCAAGGAGGTTCACGATGCCGTAGATCGCGGGCTTTCCCCTGGTCTGATTTCCGGGAAAAACGGAAACGATCTTCACCGCCAGCGAGTCTTCTCCCGAAAGGTGGCCGGGCATAATGAGTGTCACCCCGTCTTCGGTCTCGACACCAATACGATCGGGGACACTTGCCGTCCCGGCTGACAGCTCCGCGTACGCACGCGAGACGCACGAGATCGCCTCTCCCACCGGGAGAAGTTTCTCGATATCCTTTCTGGAGATGATGAGCATTTCGGCACGGCCCGCCGGATCGGTCAAGGCCGGAGCCTAGTATACCCGGCTTTTCCTTGAGGATTGCCGTCCGAGGAGATCCGCTGACTCCTATACAGCAAGAGTTTTCGGCTTCTAACGGAGCAATAAAGGATCAGCCGATTTCTCGCACCTCGATCAGCTGGTTCGAGCTTAAGTTACTTAGCCTGGTTACCGTTCCCGAGGGCCAGTGTACTTCGAGCTCCGCAACCTTGTCGGTTTTCCCGAGGCCGAAATGCACGATCGGCTCGTTCTGGCTCGCATAGCCGGTCTGTGGCAGAAGCCAACGCGTGAACCACTTCGACGCGCCGTCCTCGTCGAGCTTTACACGTACCCGGGACCCGATCCCGTACCGGTTGGATCGGCCGCCGGTCAAAGACAGCTCAAGCCAGTTGGTGCCGTAATGATCGTTTCTGTAAAAAGCATTCGGTTCGGTGTTGTTTCCCCAGTTCGCGACGAAGATATCGAGATCTCCGTCGCGGTCGTAATCGGCCCAGGCCGTTCCCGACGAGATATTGGACGTTGTTACGATCGCAGAGTTTCCGGCCTCAACGAACCCGCCGTCCCCGTCACCCATGTAAAGAGCATTGACGGTCTGTTTCTCGTCTACCCCTTCGGTCCCGTTCGCGATAAACAGATCGAGATGTCCGTCGTTGTCGAAGTCCCCCCAGGTATGGCCTTTCGAAGGCCTGCCCTCTTCTTGGGAAACAAGTGTGTCAGTTTGCTCAAATTCTCCGGCCCCGTCGTTACGAAACAGGAGGTTGCGGTCGTTCCTGGCGATGTTCGTCAGAAACAGGTCCAGATCGCCGTCCTGATCGTAATCGACAAATGAAACTCCATAGGTGAGGTTCGGTTCTGATGTAACGATCGAGTCTCTGATCGACGAGAATCTACCGTTCCCCCGGTTCCTGTAGAAGAAGTTCGGCGCTTTTGCGTTCTTTTCCTTGTTCAGGAAGTTGCCGACGTAGAGTTCAGGGTACATGTCATTGTCTATGTCACCCCAGGCACACGCACGTCCGTCGCCTCCAGAATAGGGAAAGTCTTTGACCATTGCGAAGCTCTTGTTACCCCGGTTGTTGAAAAGGCGGTCGTCCGAGCCGTCCCTCTCGATCACGTAAACATCCAGGTCGCCGTCCAGGTCATAGTCGCTCCAGCAGGCGCCGGGTGAACTCGACTCAAGGCGGGTCAGGTCGCCTGCATCAGCTCTTGAAAACGATCCTCCGCCGGAATTCTCAAAGAGTTCATTGGGCCTTCCGAATTGAGTCGTAAAGAAGATGTCGAGGTCGCCGTCGTTGTCATAGTCGATCCAGTTGACACCTTCGGTCCAGCCGCCGGCTGTCACCTGATCGCCCTCGACGATCTGTTCGAATTCTATAGTTTCATCGTTCCTGTAAAGCAGGTCAGAGTTGTTCATCGTGTTCGCAACCAGGAGATCGGGATATCCGTTGCCGTCGTAGTCGCCCCACGCAACGCCTCTTGAAGATGTCCGGGCCTCGGTCACCACGCTCCGCGTAACCGGGCTGAAGAAGGCCGTTCTCTTTGCCGGAGCGATATCCATCACGTAGACCCTAGAGCCATCCGAATTCACACGGTTGAATGCGATCTTCCGGCCGTCCGGCGACCAGCTGGCGCGGATATCCTCTTCCCCTATCCGGTTCCAGGTTATCTGCTGAATGTCCGAACCGTCAGCGTTCATCACGAACAACTGCAAATGACCGGGAGTTTCGCCGTGGCGGTCCGATGCGAAGATGATCCGTTCTCCATCGGGCGACCATTCGGGGTATCCGTCGAAATGCTTGCTGTTCGAGAGATTCCTCAGGTCCGAACCGTCGGCGTTCATCACAAAGATCTCGGAGTTGTATTGTCTGGGTGCAGTGAGGTCGTCAAGAATCCTTCGCCAGAGGATCTTTTTGCCGTCCGGGGAATAAGATGGATAGGTATCCCATTCATGATAATTAGTAAGGCGTCTTATCCCAGTGCCGTCGACATTCATCTCGTAGATCTCATAATTGCGTTCGAAGGTCGTCAGGCCGGGCTTGCCTTCATCGTCTCTTTGGGAATTGAAGATGATCTTCGTTCCGTCACGCGAGAATTTTGCGTGTCCGTCGGGCAAGGGGTGATCGGTCAACCGGACCGTTTTTCCGCTTTCCAGATCGGTTATGAAGAGATCGACATTTTCATCGGTCACGTACTGGGAATACAGGATGCTTTTACCGTCAGGCGACCAGATCGCGCCTTCGTCCGGTCTGTCGTTGAACGTCACGCGCTTTATGTTGCCGCCGTCGGCATCCATCGTGTAGACCTCTTTGTTGCCGTCGTACCGGTTCGAGTGAAATGCCAGTTTGCTGCCGTCAGGCGACCAACTTGGATAGTTGTCTTCGATCCGTGTAACTCCCTTGATGTCGCCCACGATCACCTGCGGGAATTGGCTCAGGGGCAGTATCGCCAAGGTCATCAGGACCGAGAGCAGACGGCAGGTATGTTCGCCAAGATGTATATTTTTCATAGTACTGCTAATGCTGATCTCGAAACGCTGCGGGGGCACCCGTTCGAAGCATCCAGCGTTCGGGATCTTGTTGGACTTTTGGTAACTCGGGCGCCCGATACGATCACGTTAAATGAAGTCCACAGCGTTTTCCCGCTTCTTTCCTGAAATTACCTTGCAGTTCACTGATCTTAGTGAACTAGCCGTGAAATGCCTGACCGCACGCGTTCTTAGAACGCTGTTCGAGATTCCCGATTCCATTACCCCAAAACGATATGAAGCACTACCAATTCGCAGATTTCCGGCTTTGTCCCGCAACTCGCAAGATCTTCAAACAAGACCGGGAGCTCAGGATCGGAGACAGGGATCTGGACGTCCTTTTGTTCCTGGTCTCGAACCGGCCGAAGGTAATGTCCAAAGATGACATTATCGAAGAGGTCTGGGCCGGGACCGCCGTCGAAGACAACTCGGTGGAACGTGCGATCGGAAGCGTCCGAAAGCTTCTGGGCGACAGTCCGAAGGAATCCAGGTTCATAAAAACCGTCCGCGGCCGGGGATACGTCTTTGTCGCCGGGATCGAGGCCGTTTTCGAGGAACCTTCGTCAAACGTCTCCGATTACGAAACGCGGAATCTGAGCGAGGGGCCGGTCCGGCGAACCGGATCGGGAAGGCCTGTTTTGACGGTCGCCGCCGGTTTGCTGGTTATATTGTTCGCCGCGGGTTTCCTATGGAGTGGAGGCCCGATCTACGAGGCTCTTGCTCATTCGACGGTGTTTGAGGAAGACTTTTCGGGTCTCGAAACTGAGAATGAGAAATGGGTCACGACCGGCAGAACTGTGAATTTCGCGGAAGGGACGGCGAGGATCACGGTCGAAGAAATGGGGAAGGGAGGCAAGCTGCTTTCCAAGCCTTTTGACGTCGATCCCGACAAGCCTCTGATCTTGGACTCAAGAATGAAGGTCTCGTTCAACCAGAACGTCGAGGAATTCGTCAGGTTCGAAGGAGTTTTTGGATTGGTCGTCAAAGACAAAAAGGACTCCGAAGGCCCGGGCGTCCTGTACGGTGTGAAGTACGGGAACGCTGTGACAGAGTTTGAGCAGGAAGGCAAAGTTACTGCGAACGGCTTTTACCTGATCCGAGACAATGCCGATATTCTGGAGGAGTATCACCATTGCAACGGAAGTGTCGGCCCGAGGGCGGAGGCCTTATGGGGCAAATGGTTTCAACAGCGCATAGTTTTCGATCCGAAGAAAGAATCGATCTCTCTTTTGATCGATGGAGAGGAGAAAGGCGAGTTCAGCGCAGGTTCTCTGGAATTTGGGAAACAGTCCGAACTGCAGATCGTCGCCTATCCGAGGGGAACCTGGCTTCACCACGCCATCGAGATCGATGAAGTAAAAGTTAGGCAGTAGCACTGACACGAATTGATCAGGCAGCAACAGCCCGGCCTCGGTAGCTGGGACCTTTTGTAGGCTGAATACCGGTCGAAAGCTAAAAAGAAAGGTAACAGGGCGGCCAATAAGGTCGCCTTTCTTGCTGTCCAATAAAATTCGTGTGAAGTTCGGTTGTCAGTTATCGTGGAATATCCGGAATCGGCATCTGAGGGATAAGGCTTATAATCTTGTCCTCCAGTGTTTAGACCTTGGACCCGCTCGGACCTTCATTGACCAACAAGCTGCAAGATGCGCGATAAGACGAGCAATGTTCCGGAAATGGCTTTTGCGGTCAGTGCTGCTTTGGTGTTGGCTTCGATTCCCGTTTCAGCCTCCGTAAGGTTGCCTGATCTGCCGGGAATCACGCTTGTACTTTCCGGCGCGGTCGCTTCGTTGATCGCACTGCGGCGATCTGTCTCCCGGACAATCAGTCTGCTCGCCGCCCTCGTCGTGCTGACCGTGCTCAATCTCGCCCTACATCGTCTCATGCATCATTTTGGCAGTGCGCACGAGTGGCTGGATCCCTTCTATCTCGCCGTGGTGGCGGTTTATTGCCTTCTGGCTTTCGGCGTCTTCGCAAGGTCGATCATCCGAATTCGATCGTAAGCTGATCGACAGGATGTCCTGTTTCCGTCCGCATTTCCGTTTCTCCGAACAAGAACTCAAAGGAACTTTAGGAGGAACCAGCACAATGTATATCGTACCGGGAATGAAGCTTATACCTCAGCAAAGGACTGGCAGTTGCTGGTACGCTTGCGCGCAGATGCTGATCCACTGGAGGCAGGAGCGAAGCCAGATGTCTCACCTCGGCCTGATCCCGCCTGAACTCGACGCCGAGTGCCAGAGGCTTCTGGACAAGAACAGCGGTATTACCAATCCGCAGATAGTTCCGATGGCAAAGCGTCTTGGCCTCGAGGTGATCCCGCCTATGTCTATCGAGCGATCTAATCTAAGGGACCTCCTTAAAACATACGGCCCACTTTGGGTAAACGGTGTCAAACACATTACCGTGATCGCGGGCGTTTACAAGTATTCTCCGAAATGGGAAGCACGACAGATCTTGATGTACGATCCATCGCCGGTTGGCGTGGGCAAGGTCGGGTGGTTCAACTTCCAGATGCGCTACGAACAAGGTTCTGCGTGGCATCCGGACAGACGCGACACTCACCCTTCAGTCGAGGCAACATTTCTGCACTGTCCACAGGTGTATCAGCCGAAGTACTAGATCCTTTTGCGGCGGCGAATCCTGGTTCAACTCGCCGCCGATTTCTTGCGCCATCCCTTATCGGATAGGAGCTTTAGCCCCGAGAAGAGCCGGCTGAAGCCGGCCTGAAGTTCATTGGCTTTCATTGATCCCCCCGTTGAACCGGTGGGGCAACTGATTGACTCTTCTCTGATCGGAGAGGCAAAGGTCAGAGAATGACGAACCCAGCCCCATCGGGGCTGAATGTCATGTTCGAGATTTTCGCTCCTGACGGAGCGATGGGCGTGTAGTTGGCCTGTAGCTATCAATACCGGGTTTCTGACGGAGCCGAAGAAGGATGGTCTGACAATCTAAACGAACACAAACTAACTCGTTTCTTCATTTTCCGGAGGTGGCTCCGGTGACCAACCCATTACGATATTCGGGTATCTGTCTACGAGTTCCAGCAGCTTCAGAGCAGGTCCTGAAGGTTCGCGAATCCCCTGCTCCCAAGCCTGGATCGTCTTAGCAGACACGTTTAGAGCCCTGGCTATCACCGCCTGCGATACATTAAGCCTTTTGCGTATTCCTAAGATCTGAGACTTTGATCGTTTTTTGGGGATGCGTGCGAGAACCGTCGTACGAACTTCTACTTTCTTGCCCTTCGCATGAGACCTGGCATCGCGCATGCTCCGCATCAAGTCCTCCGTACGATCACGTTTCTTGTCGGTCATTGTCTTGTGCTGGCTCCTCTCTTTCTCTTGATTACTTGTATCTCAGCTTTATGTCCCTGGATATCCTGGCGAGCTCCTTTTTTTGAGCTTCCGATATGTTTACAAAATCACTTTTGGCGAACAGAAGGATCAGATAGATGACTCCCGCGTGCTTCAGGTAAAGGTACATGTATCTATAACTACCGCTCTTTCCTTTCTTCTTCCGTTTGTCGGCAACTCTCGCTTTTCTCAATCCTCCGGTTCCCGGAATTACGGCGCCTCGTTCAGGATCTTCAAGCAGGTCAGCCTGAATCGCGTAAAGTATGTCGAGTGAGCCTGTGCTATCGATATCTTCAACAAAGACCGGCAGCTCAATGAAAGTAAACAGGTGAGGACCATTCACGACCTGAAATATACTACGGCGTAGGATAGTTGTCAAAAAAGGTCGGCATCCTTTATCGATTTGAGGTTTACCGGCTCCATCGGAGCCAAATGTCCGGAGCACGGGTGTGCCAACGTAGAACCAGCCCCGTCGGGGCTGAATGTCTTTTGCTAGATTTGGACACCTGACGGAGCGCCGCGCAGCCCGCGGATCATGTTTCATTCAGTTGCCCCCCGTTTCAACGAGGGGCAACTGATTGAGCCGGCGAAGGGCAAGCGTCCGGATAGAAGAGGACGCAGCCCGGCCCGGAAATTCACATAAACTTTGCCGCCGGGGACCACATATATTAAGGTCGTCGCGTGAGCGGGATAACCTCTTTATTTGTCAGAAAGGTCCTCGGTATCGCTGACGGTTCTGTAGATAAAGACGCACTGCTGAGACCATTGGGGATCGATCCGGATGCTTCGGTCGATCCGAAGCTGATGGTGTCCGCTGCCGACTATTACGCGTTTCTCGAGGGTCTCGCCGGGGTCGATAAAGATCCGGTCACCATACCGTTGCGTGCTGGTGCGGCGATGCGCTGCGATGATTACGGTGCTTTCGGACTCGCCTTCAAATCCGCTACAACCCTTCACGGATCTTACAGGCGGGCCGGGCGTTACGCGCGGGTCCTGACAAGCGTTTCAACGTATGACGTCGAGATGACCTCTCGCGGGGGACTGATGCACCTGCATCGAGCCGGGGAGAGGACCCTCGGAATGCGTCTCTCGAATGAGGCCACGATCGCAAGCATCGCTTCGATCAGCAGGGAAGTATCCTCCTCCGAGTTCAAACCCCTGGCTGTCTACTTCAAGCACTCAAAGCCGAAAATGATCGAAGAGCATAAGAGGTACTTCGGCTGTCCCGTACATTTCGGTTCAGACAAAGACGCGGTTCTTGTAACCCGCGGGCAGTTGAATGCTCCAAACCGCCTTGGTGACAAAAGCATTTCCCGATTTCTGGACAAACACCTGGAGACAGAGGTTAAGGAGCTGGAAGAAAGCGAGACTTTGGATCAAATGGTATGCAGACAGATCTCCAGGTCTCTGAGCGAGGGGACGCCGGCCATCTCAGACATCGCGCGCCAGCTCGGAATGAGCAGCCGTTCGCTTCAGCGAAAGCTCTCGGAAGACAACCTCACGTACCGCGAGCTTATGGAGAGGTCCAGACGCGAACTTGCCCGAAGGCTCTTGCAGCAAACCGACTATTCGCTTGCCGAGGTCGCGTTCATGACCGGCTTCTCCGAGCAAAGTGCCTTTTCAAGGGCATTCAAGCGCTGGGAAGGAGAAACGCCCAGATCTTATAGGCTCGACTCATCTCAAGGCGCCGCCTGAATCCTCTCTGGCGTGTTCGGTCAATACATTGGCACTGAGCGTCAAGAATCTGCCCGCATCATCCGGCTATAGTTTGCCCATTGTTGAAAAGAAATGGAGCAAACTATGAAAAACGAAAATAAAAAGAAAGAAGCAAACAACAGAGGTTTGACTCTCGTGATCGGCGGTACGGGAAAAACCGGAAGACGAATCGTAGCCGGTCTCAAAGAAAAGGGCGTCCCAGTCCGGATCGGTTCCCGTTCTGCGTCTCCTTCGTTTGACTGGGGTAACGAGGCCGGATGGGACGCGTGTCTCGAAGGAGTCGAATCTGTCTACATCAGTTTCGCCCCGGATCTGGCTATTCCCGGCGCGACGGACTCTATACGGACGCTCGTCGATAAAGCGAAAAAGAAGGGAGTAAAGAAGCTGGTACTGCTTTCAGGCCGCGGAGAGGAAGAAGCTCAGGCCAGTGAGAGGATCGTTCAGGAAAGCGGTCTCGAATGGACGATAGTCCGGGCGAGCTGGTTCAACCAGAACTTCTCCGAAGGTGCCTTTATCGAAATGGTCCTTTCCGGTCAAATAACGCTTCCTGCCGGAAGCACGAAAGAACCCTTTGTCGATGTCCATGACATTGCCGACGTGGCGCTGGCTGCTTTAACGGAGGACGGCCACGGCGGTGAAGTTTATGAAGTTACGGGCCCGCGCCTGATGAGCTTTGCCGATGTCGCTTCGGATCTGTCTGACGTGACGAACAGACCGATCGAATATGTCGAGATCCCGCACGAAGCTTTTGTAGGTCACATCCGGGAAAGCGGAGCGCCGAAAGACGTCGTTTGGATAATGGACTACCTTTTCTCAACGGTTCTAGACGGCAGAAATTCCTATGTTACCGATGGCGTTCAGAGGGCTTTGGGAAGGAAGCCAAAGGACTTCTCCGATTATGCACGTGACATAGCGAAGGCCGGAGTATGGGAAACAGCTTGATCGCAGGTATTTCTAATAGAATTCTGCTTTCTTTGTAAGGTCTTTTTCTGATCATTGGAGGATCGATGATCCTCCTGTTTCCCCTACGCTTTCTACGCTTCAAACGGTGTAGCACCGGGAGTACCTATGGAACTGATCGATCTGCTATTGCCTGCCGCGGCGCTGCTTTGTACTTTGGTCGCCGGTTTTCTTTTCGCTTTCGCGATCGTCGTGATGCCGGGGATCGGCGCGCTTGGCGATCTCGAGTTTCTAAGGTCGTTCAAGGCGATGGACCTAGTCATCCAGAATAATCATCCCGTGTTTATCATCGTGTGGGTCGGGTCGGCTTTCGCAGCCATCGCCGCGGGAGTGCTTTCGGTCTGGCAGATGGAAGGCATTGAACGGATCTTGGTCGTCGCGGCGTCGGCTGTCTACATTCTGGGTGTCCAGGTGCCGACCGCCGTCGTTAACGTTCCTCTCAATAACCGGCTTCAGGCTCTCGATCTTGAAAAGCTTTCTGAGAAGGAACTTGCCGAAGAACGCGCCAGGTTTGAGATTCCCTGGCTTCGCTGGAACTGGTTACGTACGGTGATAGCGACTCTTGTATCTGCGGCCCATATCGTCGCCGCTCTTCTTGAATGAGGGGATGATCTGTCCTAGCCCCACTGCCGGGCCCACCGCAGCTGAACAATGTTGCGAGTTCGGTTTCCGCTCGGGAATCACTGCGATCTCAATTTGTCCGATACCCTCTTGAGATTCCTTTCTATCAACTCGGCAAGTTCCGTGTCCCCGAGCTGCTTAGCCTTTTTTGAACCAATCTCGTAACTTATTTTCGCAAGCTCAAGCTGGTCCGCGGCCTCGTACGCTTCTCCAAGGCTATCGTAAGGGTTTGCCCTGTCCGGATAGTATTCTGTGTTCAACTTGAACACTCGGATCGCATCCTCGAACTTCTTCTCCAAAAGCAACTGATACCCGAAGTTGTTCACGAACCGTTCGGTGTCCAAGTACTTGTTCTTTTTGTCAGCCTTGAACTCGCGTAACAGATCGATCGCCGCCGTCAGACCGTCTCCGACGAGCGTCCTCTGGATCAACTCAAATGGAGCGGGCCCGTTCGAGAAGCTCAGAATCGCCTCCATCGACGGGTCTATCCCCTTTCTGTATTGCTCGGATGTTAGCTCGGCAGCGATCTCAGGCGCGGTCCATTTCCGTTTGTCCCACGGCCCCATTTGCTCGAACCTGACGAACGAGGCGCGGACCGTGATTCCGCTGTTCGGAAGGACTATTTTGTAATTGTCGCCGTAAGGATTCACGTGCGACGCGGTCGGTTCTCCGACGACGACAGCGTTCGTATACATCTCCATCTCGTTGACGAAGTACTGAGCGGCAGAGAAGGTCCTTCGGCCCGTGATCAGGAACAGCTTGCCGCGCTTATTGAGTTTCGATCTTATGATCCCGAGGAGCAACGGGCGCGAGCGCAGATTGCTGCCGCCCCGGTTCCAGCGGACGTCTACGACCAGACGCTCCACATCGTTCTTATCTATGAACCCGAACATTCGGTCGGTGAACTCCTGAATGCTCTCGCCTTCCTTATTCTGAACCTCGTTATATCTGAGGTAGAGCGTCTTTGAGTCAGGCAGATACTCGAACCAATAGCTGTCTTCGGGATCTCGTTTCTGCCAGAGCGGCACCGGGACAGCCGGGTCGCGCGCGTCGACCAGGTCCATTCCATCGATCCCTTTCTCTGTCTGCGCGTGCCCTTCCAGAAGCAATCTGCCCTTCGGCTTGAAAGTGACCGTCGCCCGTTTCCCGTCCTTTTCAAGTTCAAAAGCTGCTGACCTGTGGTCTTTTGTTATTCGAAGTGAATGGAGTATTTCGGGAGTGGTCAAGAAGTAAGGCGCATAAAACCTGGCCCACATTTCGTTGTCCCTTGCTATAAGGGGGGTGACGGCCTCGACTGCATCTGCCGCGGCCAGGTGTCCGATTTTGGTCACACGTGCGCCCGCATAATCGGCGAACCCTTTGTCGATCTTCTGGACGAACAAGCCGTCCTCGTACATATAAAGTCTTATAGGAAGTGAGCTGAACGCGATCTTCGTGTCCGAATAAAGGCGAATGCCGGAGTGACCGTCGCCGATCAACGCGGTAATTCGCGACAGCTCAACAATTACCTCATGATCTTCAAGTTCCGGCAGCCGCCTGGAGAGATCGTCGAAGGCCTTTTCGAATTCGTTTCTCGGAGTCGTGTGGTAAAGGTTGAGGTGCCTCTTCGGAAGTTCGGAGCGGAGGAACTCGATGTCTTCGCGCCATTGCTCCGTCGTCATTCCGCGTTGTGCGCAGACAGCGGCCGGCAGCAAAAGAAGACAGACAGAAGCAAGGAGAAAAAATTTCGCGACGATTTCCTTGTTGAGTTTCATAATCGTTTCCAGGCTCTTTCGGCAACTCGGCCTATTCAGGTTTGCCGCCGATCGCAATAGATTTGAGCACACTTCCCCTCTGCCGGCGGGCAGGCGCCGGCGAGTTGATCGATCCGAAACACTATGGTTAAGGAATAAACCGACTTTTTGAGTCGTGGTTGCTATTGACGCGCGCCATTTGATTCAAGAAACGCCGCGACATCTGCATGTCCGCCTTTTCTTGCCATGCTGAGCGCCGATCGCCATTCGGTCTCTCCCGTCCTAAACGACCGCTGAACTTCGAACCGGGCGTTGATGTCCGCCCCTCTCGAAACCAGTAGCTTTACGACTTCGAGCTGGCCGGCGCCGCTGGCCGAGATCAGCGCATTCTCGTCGCTCGGAACATAGAGATCGATGCTCGCTCCGCGGTCCAGAAGGAGTTCGACGATCTTCAGGTGCCCTTCGCGCGCTGCAACGATCAGGGGGCTTCCGTCTCCTTCGACCGCCATATTCACGTCGGCTCCGCGGCTGAGCAAAAGCGTCACCGCATCCGTATGACCGTTCCGGGAAGCGCCGATCAGGGGGCTTCCGTCACCGTCAAGCTTGCAGTTGATATCAGCGCCGGCCGCAAGCAGTTTTTCGATCTCGTCTGTTTGGCCTTCTTCGGCGGCGGCAAACAACGCCCGATCAAGCGGCGAATCCTGACGATCAGCCGGGTCCGAGACTTTCTCGTTACCGGACGGCAGCGGAGCAGCCTTTGACTGGGCGACCGCGTGCAGAGGTCCGATCGAGAACACAACCGCCCCCGCGACAATGACAGATCCCGCGGCGGCAAGAAGTCCCGCTCTGCCGCGCTTCTGTCCGCTGTCGAGCAACGCGGTCACGCGCCTCGAAAGATCGCTTCTCGAGGCCATGTTGAGAACGGAACGGGTATGCGCTTTGGAAAGGTGTCGCGAAAGGGTGACAAGCTGGTCGGCATACTCGACATGTCCGGCGTTCTGAACGACTGCATCATCGCAAGCGCGTTCAGCTTCCAGGCATAGCTTTCGCCACGCCATCCAGACCAACGGATTGAACCAGTAAAAAGCGCATACTGCTCGGGCGGTCAGCTGTGTGCCCCAGTCGCCGCGCTTTATGTGTTCAAGCTCGTGGATGATCGCACGGCGCAGGTCGGCCTCCGACCATTCCTTCGAATCGACCGGCAGCATTATTATCGGTCGGATCAGTCCATAGGTTACCGGCGACTGAATATCCTCGTGCATCAGGATCTCAACCGGTCTCGCAATGCCTTTAGCTGAGGTTATATCGTCTTTCAGGTCCCTCATACCTTTGTCCGGCAAACCGTTTCGTCTCAGCTTGCGGACTCGCCACAGGTCTACAGTGAGAGAAACGATTAAAAGAAGGCTTCCGATGGCCCAAACGGCTCGAAGTATCGCGGCCAACGAGATCGAAGAGGGGCTTTCCGAAGCCGTAGCAATCGATGCCGGACCGGCGTTTGCTGCCGCCTCGACAGGAGCCGATACAGCCTCAGCAGTGCCGGAAAAGGCCGGTGCATAAGTTTGGGCTGTCGGGATCTCGATACTTAGATAGGGGAAGGCAAACACGATCATAGGCAGCGCAAGAAGCGACACAAGCGTGGTCGCGAGGATCAAATGACGAGTCGAGGCTTTCGCCTTTATCGTCAGGGTCGCGATCGCCAGACCAAGAACCAGTAACAGAGTTGATTTTGTCAGTATTGAAAGTTCGAAGGACTGACTTACCAAAAGTGCCGTTTCCGATAAAAATGAGTTCATTTTCCACTCCTTTCCTTGCGAACCGCGTCTATTCTTGCGCGGAGTTCATCCAGTTCCTCGTCGGTCCAGTCTTCCTGCTTCAGCAGCGCGGTCGCAGTCTCTCCCGGTGAGCCGCCAAAGAAGACCCTTACGATCTCATCGAGCGCGTTACGCTGTGCTTTTTGCCGCGGGATGGTCGGGACATATACGTATTTGAGCCCTTCTTCGTGATGGTTGACGTAGCCTTTCGACTCCAGCTTTACGAGCATCGCCCGCACAGCGGAATAGCTGGGCGGGTCGGTCAGCAGCTGACGTACATCTTCGACGGATGCTCGGTCTCCGATCGAAAATAGCGCGTTCATAATCTCGCGTTCACGGCGAGACAGGTTCTCAATGGGCGGCAGGCTCATAGTCTCTCCTTTCCGATGTGCTATGAACGTAGCATAGTGCTACATTCGTAGCATGTCAAGAATTTCTTTCACAATGCTTTTGAAACGGAAGAGGATCCGACCTAAACGAATTGCCGGTCTGCGAGATCCGATCAGCCCCTCCCTCAGCAACGAGTCAGGAACGACAGTGAAAGAGAATCGGCAAGTTTTACAATTTCTTAACAAACATACAGGCGTGTATGTATATAGTCGGGAACTATGAAATTCATACTTCTGTACTTTCTCGTGCTTACGATGTTAGGGCTCCTGAGTCCGGCGGATGTCCACGGCTTTAAGAATGACGACAGCAACGGGGCCGGACTAATGAAAAAGATGATCGGCGACTGGGATATCGAGGGAAGGATCCGGCAGGGTCCGGACTCCGATTTCCGAAGCCTTAACGGGAAGTCGTCGATCCGGCAGCATTACTCCGAAGGACAGCTCAGGGAGGAATTCGAGCTCGGCGGCCGATACAAGGGCGAGATATTTATGAACTTCTCGGGGGCTCACAAGCGGTTCGAGCTTTTCCAGATAGACGGCAACTCTGCACGGGCAAGCGCCCTTTTTCTCGTCGGCGAGGTAAGTGACTCGCGCATTAAATTCAAGGGCATGGAAAACTATCCGCAATGGGGAATCGGGCCCAGCCTCGATATCAGGTGGGAATACGTCTTCCTCGAGGACGGGACCTTCCGCCACGAGATCTATATGAAGGATCAGAAAGGAGAATATTTTCTGCAGTCCGAATACATTTATAGGAAGGCGGAAGAGAACTAGTCTCTGCTTCGAAAGCGGAGGCTGAAGGAGAAAAACAATGGGATCTAAAAAATTGCAGCGTCCGTTTTGGACCGCCAAACACATACAAGGACTATCTCTTCTCGCGATGTTGATCGCCACCGTTTCACAGGCCAATCCCCAGGGAATCATGGCCGGACTGCCGACCAGGGAAGAAGCCGAAGCCGTCAAGATCACCGAAGATCAGAAGCGCGCTGTGGTCGACGAGCTCAAGAACAGCATTGTCGAAGGTTACATTCTGCGCGATAGAGCGAAGGAGCTGGCCGACCACATCGAGAGGAAGTTCGCTTCCGGTGCCTACAAGGACAACGGAGACGCTTTTGCATTCGGAAGAGCGCTGACAATGGAATTGAGAGAATACACGAACGACCAGCACTTCAATGTCATTTATCACCCTCAGCTCGTCGAACGCCTCGAGCAGATGACACGAGCAGCTTCCGCGGATGATAACGATGGCACTGGCGAATCCCCCGGAGCGAGGCGCGGCCCTCCGCCGGGCATGACAAGAAGCAGCGACAGCAAGAAGAACTTCTTCTTTCGCAAGCTCGAGGTGCTGGACGGCAACGTCGGGTATCTGAAACTCGAGCTCATTCCGCAGATCAACGAGGCCAGGCCGACGCTCGACTCCGCGATGGGTTTCCTGGGAAACACTGACGCAATGATCATTGACCTGAGGGACAATCCGGGTGGCTTCGGTGGATTCATATCTTACTTTATGAGCTACTTCTTCCCAGCCGAAAAGACGCTTCTGTTCAGTAGGGAGATGAGAATTGGCGATACTCAGGAGTTCTATACGGAAACTGAACTTCCAAACAAGCGGCTCGACAAGATCCCGGTCTATATCCTGATAAATGAGAGGACCGGTTCCGCGGCGACGAATTTCTCTTACACGATGCAGAAGCACGGGCGTGCAACGGTGGTCGGCGCGACGACCGGAGCCGGCAAGATCGGCGCGCATTCGGCCGGGCCATTCACGCTTGCGGACGGATTTGTCGCGACGATTCCGATCGCCCGGGTAGTCCACGCAAAGACTAATTCCAATTGGAACATGACCGGCGTGGTGCCAGATCTGCCGACCGAAGGGGATGCGATAGAAACCGCCCACAACGCCGCACTCGAGAAGCTGGGAGTCGATAAGTCGGCTGACACAGCGAGGCGGCGACCCGGTTCGCCGTGAATCACATATCGGCATGAGGATTATTGCTCAATGTGATTCCTGCACGCGGACCCGCATATCCCTCAAATCTGCCTCCGGGTTGCGGGTCCGCTCTTTATCGCGGACAGTTTTCCGGTTCGCTGATCTCAGCTAGACTGTCGTCGGCGTAAGCGGAGTAACACCCTACTGAGCGAGGGACTTTTGAGACGTACAAAAGAAGAAGCGATACAAACGAAAGAGAGCCTGCTGGATGCCGCGTTGGCTGTCTTCCTTGCCAAGGGATATTCCGCAGCGACGCTGCAGGATATTGCTGAATATGCAGACCTTACGCGCGGCGCGGTTTACTGGCATTTCAACGGAAAAGACGACATCTATCGCGAGCTCTATGAGCGTGCCCACCGGATGGACACGGCCATTTTTGATCAGATAGAAAGCCTGGGATCGGGACCTTTCGAGAAGCTCCGCGAGCTGATGCATTCGCTCATCCGAAACATATATCTCGACAAGCGGTACAGCGACTATATAGAGCTGACGACGTTCCGGATCGAGTACGCCGAGTTCGAATCGATTAATGCCGAGAAATCGAGCACGAATTCATTCGCCGCCGCCGTAATGGAATCGCTCGCGCAGGAGGCGATCGAGGCCGGCGCGATCTCCAGCCGGGTCCCGCCCGAGCAGATCGCCAAGACCTTGCTCCTCTACGTTGTCGGCGTCTGCCGCCTGAAGTTCACAGCCAGGGAACTCTTTGGCGAACCCGAAGACGTCATTTCGATCATCGACGACTATCTCGATTCTCTTGCCTGAGACTTACTCCCGTTACATTTCCCCAACGTTTCATCTTCAAGGTCGTGTATCATCGCGACCAGTATGACCGTAGATACCGTCTCTCACTAGTTTCAGGCAAACAGGATTCTCAGGCTTCGTGAACTCGCTTGCCTGAGTTGATATAGCAAATCTGCCATAGAATCGATTTACTGATTATATGAGAAATGATATAAATCTGTATGATCGACAAGCTGGTCGAGAAACAGCTGGATTGGGTGGGTTCATCGCTGGATGATTTGAGATCCTTTCCGGATCCCGTTCAACAGAGATTCGGTTTTCAGCTTTACCAAGTACAGATCGGTGAAATGCCGTGTGCGGCGAAGCCCATGAAAGGCAAAGACTTTCGCGGAGTTTTTGAGTTGAGGGACAATTTCGTAGGCGATACGTTCCGAGCCGTATTTATCGCAAAGCTAAGAGAGAAGGTCTACGTGCTTCACTGTTTCAAGAAGAAATCGAAATCCGGGATCGCAACTCCGAAGAAGGATTTGGAACTGATTCGGCACCGCCTCAAGCTCGCGATCGATGACAGCAAAAGGTTAAAGAAATGAGCAATGCAATAAAGAGAGGTTCAGGAAATGTCTTTGAGGATCTGGGTTTTGAAAACCCGTCGGAACATAGAGTCAAAGCAGATCTTGCTCTCAGGATCATTAAGATCGTGGAAGAGCGAAAGCTGACCCAAGCGAAGGCTGCGATACTTATCGGCGCAACGCAGCCGGACGTTTCCAAGCTAAAAAGCGGACAGCTAAAAGGATTCACGCTTGATCGTTTGTTTTCGTTTCTTCTGAAGCTGGACAGGAGCATTGAAATTCGCATAACGAAACCAAGAAACAAGAAGAAACGAGGGATTCTCGAGACCGTCGGCGGGTAGATCCAGCTTCGCGGTGCCAGTGAACATCTGCTAGCGAAGAACGCCGCGCATTGGAAGAATTCACATCGCTGGATCACACGCGAAAACCAAGTGACAAGATCAGAAATGCAGCAGCCAATAACAAAGAGGCTGATCGAGTAAATGATGCCGGGGTGTGTGGTTGGTGTGTGGTTATTGAATTCTACGTTCAATCCACCCTTGGGTCCGAATCAAAGGGTATACTGACCATATTGTCAGCAAGGATGACCAAGCTGTTGTCTGTTGGAGTAGCGATGAAAGCATTTCTCATACTTACCATTCTCGCAATCGGTTTAATTCTTTCGGGTATCGCCTTTGGTCAGGACCTGGAGACACGGATCAAAGCTATCGACGGCGTTCTGAAGGACGGCGAGGTCGCATACCTGGAAAAACGGGCCGCAACCGATGAAATTACGATCCTTTCAAGGGACGACGGCGAATTCATTTCGATCGCAGTCAAGACCGCTCCTCATTTTGTAGCCAGCATCTGTCTTGCTTCGGCGGATGATGTAATCGTCCTGCACGCCTCGGCAGCGCTCGGGGAGCTTGAATATCTGAAGAAGGACGGCGCCTGGGACCCGAACGGAAAGTTCGAATGGAAGGTCCGCGACACTTCGATGGGACCGGAGGCGATACAGCAGAGGACCGACTATTTTCAGATGAACAAATGGGTGGCCAATACGACGCCGATGGGCACGAAAGGCGAAACCGAATTTCTTGTCCGCAAAGATATATTGAGCGGCGAAGACCTGATGCTGGCGGTCGGGATAATGCCTGAGAGCGATCCGGAAAAGATCATCTCGTTCCCGGAAGAGCCTGCCGGATGCGGCGACCGTATGCTTGTCAGTGGAAATTCCGAAAGAAAGGGAATGAGATTCGACACATCGTCGTGGATCCGGATCAGGTGATAGTGTTTCAACTTCACCGCTAATCGTACATCAGCAGACTCACCGATATCACTGGCGCTCGTCACCGGGCGCCTTTCATTTTCCTTCACTCCTAAAACACTGAAAACATTGACGAATTCTAGCTACTGGCCACCGCCAAAAAACGTATTGCGAAGTGTGCCTCACTGGTGCTAGACTGCTTCACCTTCACAAACGTGGAGGGTTCACGAGCACGCATTTCGGGAACGTGATTTCGTCTTCTCCCTTTACGAACTCACGCGATATCACGCACATTTCTTGGAGTGAAAACCAGTATGGTTCGTCTTTCTTGTATCTTGCTCTGCGTCCTTCTAACTGCGGGCATTCTCATTGCTCAAAGCACAGAAAAGTTCGACATTGTCAGCTATAGATCCCCTACCGGCTGGCAAAAGGAAGTTCAATCGAATGCAATTCAGTTCGGAGCTGAAAATGCCGAAGGCGGGATCTGCATCATCACCGTCTTCAAGTCAGTTCCCGGCGGAGAGAATCCCAAAGAAAACTTTAACGCCGCGTGGGAAGCCCTGGTCAAAGAAAACGTCAGCGTGGCGGGTGCTCCTCAGATGAAACCTGCCGTGAGCAACAACGGCTGGACGGCCGAGAACGGAATGTCGGTCTATGAGAACGACGGCAAGAAAGGCGTCGTGTCGCTGATCTCGATAACCGGCGGTGGCACATTGGTGAACGTTCTCATACTCACGAACACAGACTATTTTCAAGAGACCATTGCGGAGTTTCTTTCATCGATCGACCTGCCCGTGGTTAAAACGTCGGTCCAGAAACCGGTCGATAATCCTGCATCTCAGCCGGCCAAAAAGACCCCGACTCCGAGAGCAAGCGGCTTCAGATTCAACGAATCGAATTTTGATGACGGCTGGACCAGCACCGAACAGGAAGACTGGGTGGAAGTAGTAAAAGGAAATCTAAAGGTCCTGCTGCATTACCCGAAAGAGGGAACGATATTTCCGGCCGATCCGGAGCCGCTGACGAACGCTGCCTGGAATATTCTTGTGGCGCCGCGATACAGCGATCTGAAGAACTACAGAACTGCATATGTCACCACATACGAAAGACCCTATTTGGGGATGGGTTATTTGAAGGACAACGCGTCCGGCACGTCAAAATTCGTTGTCCTCTTCAGGCAGGGGAACAGCGGCTGGATCGAGTTCATTTCCCCCGATAAGAACGGATTCATTGAACAGTTCAAATTCGACCCGGAGACGATCAGATGGGACAGCAACAGCGAACTGATGGTCCCGCTTCGCCAGATGGCAAACTACAACAAATTCGCCATCGCCGAGAGCGATTTCAACGGCACCTGGACAAGTGATTTCACGGGTGTCCAACAGCTCTATCACGTCTATACAGGGAATTACGCCGGGATGAACATCAATCAGTCCAATGAAGAGTTCGTTTTCGGAGCCGGAAATTCCTACAGCTGGAAACTGCTTGTCGTGAATGGAATGGTAGGCAACATGCGGTACGCGAACGTAAATTCGGCGGGAAAGTTCACTGTACTCAACAACTGGCAGATCCAGTTTTCAAAGATCGAATCCGGAGCAAAGACCTACCACGCGTATTGGTCGTGCATCAAGGGGGCCAGGCTTCTGCACCTTCTGAACGCTAACAGCCCCGGAAGCGGAATCTATTCTGTCTACGCGAAAAAATAATGCGCCGGGTCACGTAAAGTTGCCCGGCGCTATCGAAACACGGCCCCTTGTGTTCTCACTTCGAGAACCAATATTGAATTGAAAACTATGAACGTGGTGAAGATCGCCGCACTCCTGTCGCTGTTCTTGTGCCTGGGCGTTTCTGAAGTCAGTGCACAAAATGCTCAGTTTCGCTTGGGAATTGCGAGTGCCAGCAGCTTGCTTTCAAACAAGGAGAAGTTCGAATTTTCGAACGGCAATGAAAAGGTCATTCTGAGCGCGTCAACTCCGGTCGTTTACTTCACCAGGAAATTCTCAGCAGGCGAGGCGTACAGGGTCTTGCAGCTCGCTGGCGCCAGACCTTGTGATCTTCAGGGAGCACAGCAAGGTACTTTCACAGGTACCGATGTCCTGGTCTACGCAAACTGCGGTTCTCCGCCGCTCACGATCTTCAAACTTGAGGTCACCGGAATCGGAATCGGCGAAAGCTTCAGGTTCTCTGACAACTACGGCCGAACCACCACATTGACTTCTTCTGCAACAGTCAACCTTGGGGGGTTTCCCCAAGGAGATGACTATGCCGTCACCCAGACGGAAGGCAAACGGCAATGCACATTGGCTTTCAGCCACGGTACCGTTCCAGTGACGGCGGTTACGGTTAAAGCTGCTTGCGGTAGCAACCCTCCGATCACGCCGGCTCCTTCGAAGACGAGCTTTCCAAAGTTCGACCTGGTCAGCCGAAGTCCCGACGACAAGATCGTTTCTTCTTTTTGGGAGTCGTTCACGCCAGTCATCGGCGGAACAGGTCCGGATGAAGGCAGGTATGTCGCGTTCGTGACATTAACAAAGGACCTTGGCGGCAGCGGCCGGTTTCGCCAGATCGTCTGGCGGGACAGGAAAACGGGGGACTTACGGCTCGTGAGCATCGGTCTGAACGGTGCCGAGGGCAACCAGAACAGCACCAATCCTTCGATCTCGGCCGACGGCAGATCGGTCGCCTTCGAGTCCTACGCCACGAACCTCGTTCCCGTAGACACGAATAGCGTCCGCGATGTTTTCGTCTGGAACGCAGACACTAACAAGGTGTCTGCCGTCAGCGAGAACGCGGGTGTCGAGGCAAACAACGAAGCCTTTGAACCTGCGATCTCAGGGGACGGAAGCCTTGTTGCATTCTCTTCTTCCGCAGGAAATCTGGCACCGGGAGTCGAGGGCACGTCGACGGTCAATGTATTCCTGAGGGATATGAGAAACGGATCCGTTACTCTGATCAGCAAAAGCGAGAAGACCGGAAAGGCAGGCGGCGGATCAAGGCCTTCGATCTCCGAAGACGGTACCCGAATCGCATTCCATAACTATTTTTCCCTGACGAATGACGATAAAAACGATCTTTGGGATATCTATGTTTGGGAACGCGGCAATCAGAAACTTAAAAGGATTAGTAAGACGTCTTCTGGAGCGGAAAAAGACCAGGGCATTGAAAGCGCGAGCCGTGTGGTAGCTCCTTCGATCTCCGGCAATGGGAAATTCGTGGCCTACTCTTCGACCGCAACAAACCTGGTTCCCGGAGACACGAACGGTCTTCAGGACGTTTTCGTTGTCGAGATCGATTCGGGACGTTTGATCTGGGCAAGCACCGGGAATGGTTCTGTGCAGGGAAACGGTGACACACCCATCGGACAAGGGGAAAGAGCGGCTATCTCTTACGACGGAAAATGGTTGGCGATCAGCTCCAGTTCAACCAACCTGGGTGGAAACATCCTTTTGAAGAATCTGATCACTGGTGAATTCCGCGCCGTTTCGGTAGACACCGGATCGACAGTCGGTCAACCCGAGATCTCTCGCGACGGTAACTATGTCGTTTTCGGAACCAGCCAGAAACTGGATGACCGTTTTACTTCATCCGGGATCTTCGCGGTGTTCGTCGGTCCGGATGTAGTTAACTGAGTTTGGCGGGTTTGGTGAGTTGACCGAGATTGCTGAGTCTTATGGGTCAACTGAATTGAATGAGTTTGCGGAGGTTAGCGAGTTGTTCTTTGGCCTGAAAGGGCGACTGAAGTTAGCCTCGGGTGCAGCGAAGCAAAACCCGGGGTGCGGAGTCTAACGATCCACCTAGCCTCCGAGCGGCGACAATGGTTCCGGCGAGTTGCCTCTTGCCATAGTATAAATCGGATTCGCCCGGCGCATTGCCTGCCTTCACGTTTCGGACCTAGTCAGGCAGACTTATCGGAACAAACTTGGCCAGGTGAAATTCATTCTCATCCCAGACCAGGTATCTCACTCCGTATTTCGGTCCTCCGTAGCCGTTTAGGATCAAGAGCTGGCTATCCGGCCTGAATTCAAAGTAACCGTACTTTTCTAGGGATTCCTCCGGGTGTCCCAGGCTTATTCCGAACCCTCGGAATAGCTCGTCCGGGAAATAGACTTTGCCAGTAGTCGCGTCAATGATCGCCGCTTGCTCACAACTTGTTCCGCAGCCCCACGAAGCGATTATGTAATGGCCCGCGAAGTTCACGCCTTCTGCTTGTGCTTCCCTCAGTCTTGTCCGAAACTGCGTGGCGTTCTTACCCTCAATGCGTACTGCCTTGGGAGTCTCCTTGGTCACATCTACTTTGAAGTCCTCAAATCTCGGCAGATCAGGCTGGCGCCCTATCGGAGAGATCGGATTCTGGTTCGAATTGCCATCGGCAAAAACAGATCCTGCCATAACAAAGGCGAGAATCATTGCGGATCCTAGTCGCTTGATCGTTTTCATAGTCCTTTCCTCAGAAGTTGGTTCTAATTTGGTGGACATCTCGATCGAAAATTTTTGCGGAGAACAGATTTCTTGCGCAAGAACCCATCGTTGCGGCGTCCCCGGGCCAAGAGGCCATATTTATTAGCAATTTTCCAATGAGGAGGAGACCATGACCGCAATCGACAAACACAGATCATTATCAGTACTAGAGAGCCTGGAACTGGTTAACCGTCCGGAGCGGGAGCCAACAAGCTCGTATAGTATGCGGGCATTAAAGATCGTCGTTTGGTCGGCTTTTGTTGGATTGCTGTTTCTGGCAAATACGGTTGGCGTTTATTCACAGCAGGTAACGTCGGCGTCTGCTCTTGCGGGAAAATGGCAGGGAACTGATAACAAGGTATATACGATCAAGGTCCAGCCCGGAAACGAAATCACGCTAACCGTCGATGGTGCTGATGACAGACCCGAGATCGACCCGAACCACGTCGTATTCGATAGGAAATATACCGGGGCGATATCACAAAAAGGCCTTGTGTATCAGGGCGCTTTCAATCCCCGAGTGTTCGATCTGGCGGCCCGGATCCGATCATCCCAGAATCTGTATCCCGGTATTATCGAGGATGGTGTAGTTCAGCAGATCCTTGCCAGGCATCCGGAATTCAGGGTCAAGTTGAAACTGCAAATCGTCGATGCAAAGACCATTAAGGTCACGCGATACCTGACCTCGATCTACTACAAGCCGGGGAACAAGGTCGGCACAAGGGGACCGGAACTGATCGAGGTGAATGAGAAGGAAAGAGAAAAGACGGTTACCATCACCAAGGAAGAGACATATATTCGTCGCCAGCCAAAGAGAGTGGACAAGGAATTTGAACAGGATTTCGTAAGCTCTTCAGCGGATGCCCCGCGCTCTAGAACTGCAAGCGAAGAGCTCGAGTTGATCGACCGAAGAATTGAGAACCACGAGAAGAGAATCCTTAATCCTGAAATGGAAGACCACGAGGTCGAGTATTGGAAAGGAAAGATCAAAGAGCTTCGGAATGAAAGGGCGAGGATGCTCGACGCTGCTACTGCCGCAGATCCGGAACCCCGTGCCGAACAGGGGGAAGGCGACACCGTGATGTCTGATCTGGACCGAAGAATTAAGAATCACGAAGAAAGGATCAATGACCCCGAAATGTCGGAGAGGGATGTAGCATTCTGGAAGAAACGGCTGGAGAAGCTGCGAAAAGAACGAGCTGAAGGTGAAATGGCTGGCAATTCACAGGAAGATCAGCCTGCCGTTCAACGCTCATCAGGGAACAGCGAGTTGGACAATCTCAACAGAAGGATCAGAAATCACGAGCTGAGAATTAAGGACCCCGAAATGTCCGAGCGTGATGTCCAGTTCTGGTCTCAAAGGCTCGAACTGCTTCGTCAGGAAAGAGCGAGATTGGTCGCAAGCTTGGCGGATACGCCGAAATCTCAATGATCTTTGATCAATGAATCTGCGAATCCTTTGAAGCGGCTGCTCCATCCCGGGACAGCCGCTATGATCGTCTCGCGATTGAATAGCATACGGACCGAACTGTGGGATTCGCTATCCGTCGCGGAGTCTGTAGCCGAAGCGTTCATCGATTCCTCGATCCATTTGATGTAAGATCCGACCCTCGTATAAACGTCCACAACGCCGTACTTGCCGGGTTTGCCGTTCATCGATCCCGAACTTACTCCGGCAACGTAAATTTTGCCGTCCTTTTCGATCAACGCGGGCCCGCCGCTGTCTCCCGGTCCGCCTACGCCTTCATATTCCGTTCCCGATGGCGGCTCATCAAACTTCATAAAGATACGCCGCGGTCCAGCGTCATCGACCTTGTTGGTGACTGCTCGCCTCTTGCCGTCCATACGAGTCAGTGCCGAATGAGCGTTGCCGAAATCACCGTATCCGACGATGTAGAGCGTCTTGCCAAGCTCCGAGTCACCGTTGTAGACCGGGATCGGCGATACGCCCTTTACTTTCTCGGCGAGCTCGACCAATGCAAGGTCTACTTCGGGTGGCCGGCCAGGCGGGCCGGTACCGTCGGGATGGACTATCACACGCTTTACTTTGTAAGAGGCATCTCCGATCCGTATCTCGCTCCCCTCTCTTATTGATCTGGCCACGTGTGCGGCAGTAATCACCCAACTCTCGGCGATGAGCGTACAGCTTCCGTCAGGAATTACTCTGCAGACTGCTTCGAACCGTTCACCAATTTTCAGCATATCGGCGTCGGTCCTGTCGTGTCGGATCACGGTCGCTGAGGCGGGTATCGCGATCAGCAAGAAACTAAGTACGATCGAGAGGGTGAATTGGGAGGTATTTTTCGCGCGAATCCTGTTCATTCCTGGCCTCCGATGATGTTCAAGGGTGATGTTGAAAGTGCCCAATTCTCTCAAACGTCTAGGCCGAATTCTTTAAGGACCGGTAAATTGAATGTAAAAGATGTAAATTTTCACAGAGTTGGAGAGTTGACTGAGTTTTTCTTCTCCCTGGAAGGGCGACGGATGTTAGCCCCGGGTGCAGCGAAGCGAAACCCGGGGTACGGAGTCCAATGATTCCACCAGCCGCGGAGCGGCGATCCCCTTTTCTACCAGCCGCGGTGGATCTCCCAGCGGTCAACGATCTGTGTGTTCTCCATCACTTCGTAATGACCAAACTGGGCGGCGGTCAGGCAGGAGTGGTTCGCGAGGATTCTGAGCTTCGTTCCCACTTTGAGCCTGTCCAGCAGGCGCTGATCTTCGACCTTTATCTCGCCATGTTCCTGTGACAAAGAGCCGACGCGCAAACCAGTGTCGTCGCCCGCCAGATCGAGGACCCTTCCATACCCGCAGCCGCTTTCAAGCTCGACCGGCCCTCGGTCCTTTGACAGAGCGATCGCACCGGCGTCGACGATGACCTTCTGATTTGTGAAACTTCTGTGAACGACCGAGGCAAGTACCGTGATCGCACAGTCCGAAAACCCGCAGCTTCCGAGCGTGGCCTGGAATGCGTCAAAGAACACATAGTTTCCGGGCCGTATCTCGTCGACTCCTTCAAGATGATCGATGTGCGTCATCGTTGGCGTCGATCCTATGCTAACGACCGGCACCGGAATTCCGCTGGAACGCAGGTCATCCGCAAAATCACACATCACGTCGCGCTCGGCCGAGGCGATCTCGGCGATCTCTTCTCTGGAACCACCGTGATACGAATGCCCGGCGTGTGTAAGAATGCCCGCGAGGTTCAGGCCTATACCTTCCGAGATCCCTCGGACCGTCCTCACAGCGGCGTCCGATCCCGGTTCGACTCCGCAGCGGTGATATCCGCAATCGACTTTCACAAAAACGTTAAGTTCGACGCCCGATGACCGTGCAGCCTTCTCCAGTTCAGCGGGCATATCCGGATCGTCAGTTAAAAGGTTCACTTTGACGCCGCTCGCAAGCAGGCGAACGATCCTTGGTATCTTTCCCGGAACGATCGGGACCGCGTAGGTGAAGTCGTCAAAGCCGTGCGCCGCAAATGCCTCGATCTCGCCTATCGTCGATGCGGTCACCCCACCGGAATGCCCTGTCGTCGCGATCCTGGCGACCTCGACGCTTTTGTGAGTCTTGATATGCGGTCGAAGCCGGACGCCGTTCTCAAGCGCAAATTCTGACATACGCGCCGAATTGCGCCGGACGCGTTCGACATCCATCAAGAGGGAAGGTGTCGAAAGTTCCTCGATCGGGTTTTTCATCTTTTATCGCGGCCTCGCACGGCCCTCTTCTTGGCGGTTGGCATCTTCAATGACCTGCTGAGCCGCCGGCGCCATCACCTTCTGGCTGTGGCCGGCGCCCGGCACCTCGATCATCTTCCAGGTCGTTTCCGGATTAACCTCCGAGATCTTTCTGAACATGTATCCGGCGCGGTCATAGCGGTGCTGTCCCTGTGCATCGGCCTCAGGTGTTTGTCTGAGATTGGGCGTTCTTTCTGTGTCCTCGGTTCCGCGAAGGATCACTACGGATTTCTTAGTCCATTCGATTACATCTTCACTTGCGATCTCAAGTAGTGGATGCCTCAGGCCGTAAGGAAACTCGATTGTTAGGTCTGGCGCTGTGTACCAGCCGGAATTCGCCGCCAGGAAAAGCCTTACATTAGCTTCCGGCATAAAGAGCGAGAACCTGTGTACGAACTGGCCTCCGGCAGAGTGGCCGAACATGTCGTATCTCGCAGCAGCTAGTCCGAAACCCTTCCTGACCCTTTCGGCAATATCCTCGGCTACCTGAAATGACCATCGTGACCGGGGCACCCGTTTACCGCCGGCGATCATATTGCCGGAATTATATTCGGCGGACGACCGCCAATCTTCGCGTCTGAACTCGGGAGCGATCACAACCGAATCGTTCACCTTCGCCCAATCCTCCCAAGACGCGATGTACCCGTCCGCGTTTCGCCCGAGGCCGTGCATCACGACGACCAAACGGCTTTTCTCGCTCAACGTAGCCGGAACGACAATGAACGTTCGTACATCGGGATTGCCCTTACTTTTATGTGTAAATGACGAGACCGTGTCTGGTTTGAAGACCTTAACGACGAAGTTGCGCTTTCTCTTGCCGGCCGAGACTCTGTAGGTTGTTTCCCTGCCGTCGAGCTTTCGTAAGAGGAACACCGCAGAACTGCCGCTCGATTCCGCAAACACCTCTGAAGGCAGGACTTTCCTCGAACCCTCTTCGATCGAGTCCCTGAAGACGGTCCATCCGGATGCCGCTTCTACACCGAACCGATGAATTCCCTCGAGCCTGAAAGATTCTTCACCTTCCTGGCCAAATGCGATCGGTGAAAACAGAAGAACGGCCGCGATTGACAGACCGTATTTGCAGAGCGATGACGTTCTCATCGAAATTGACTCACTTACTTGACTCCGACGACGCCGAGGACGATCAACAATGTACGCTGGCTTCCGACGTGACTGTCCGTGGAATCCCAGTACTCGTCAGGCGAATGCGCCTTGTAGCCCTTTCCTCCGATATCAAGTGTTACCGCCGGAATACCGATGCTCATCGGAATATTCGAATCCGTGCTGCTGAAGCCGAAGTCGTCCTCGATGCCCATATGCTTGTTCGCCAAGGATGACAGCCTGATGATCGGCGAATCAGGAGCTTGTCTGCCCGCGGGGCGGTCACCTATTTTCTCTACGGAAAGCTCGACCGCGTCTCTGTTATTCCAGCGTGTATTCTCTTCGTCGCGCGCCTCTTTCGCCGCAGCCTGGAATTTTGCGTCCAGCTTTGCGAGCTCCTGCGGATCCACCGACCTCATGTCAATATCAAATGAAGCGGTATGCGCAATCGAATTGACGCTGGTTCCGCCACGTATGACACCGACACTAAACGTCGTCTTGGGCTCTGACGGCGTTTCGAACCGGGACACCTTCTCGATCAATCTTCCGAGGGCGTGGATCGGATTCGCCATGCCGAACGCCCCGAATGAGTGGCCTCCGGGTCCGGAGTAAGTGACCCTGTAACGCTTGCTTCCGACGGCGCCGACCGTCACACCGAGTCCTGCCCCGTCGAGCGAGATGAAATGCGTTATCCGGCCCTTCAGTTCTTTCTCGAACAAATGTCGTGTCCCCTTCAGGTCGCCGAGCCCCTCCTCGCCTACGACTCCTACAAATATCAGGTCGCCGACGGTCTCGATCGAATGCTCGTTCAAGGCCCTTACAACGGCAAGGAGAACGGCCAGTCCACGAGCGTCGTCGCCGATACCTGGGAGGCGAATGATTTTGCCTTCGCGAACAGCCTCGAGTTTAGTTTCGATCGGGAAAACAGTGTCGAGATGGGCCACGACCACAAGAGTAGGCGCCTTCGCACCGCCGGAGCCGGGACGCTCCCCGATCACATTACCCGCCTCATCCACCCTCACGCTCTTTAGATCGAGCTCCTCAAAGCGCCTCTTGTAATACGCGCCTCTCTTCTCCTCCTGAAACGTGGGAGCGGGAATCTCGGCGATCTTCACCTGCTCCTCGATCGTATCGGGTTCTATCTCGCGCAGGTAATCGAACGCCTTTCGGACAATTGGTCGATCGGCCAGGTCGGAAACATCGGTATGGATCTGGGCCATAACCGACACGGAGGCGGCCACGGTGAAACAAACTACGTAAAGTATCGAATTTCGGAATCTCATATACGGTTCAGTTTTCTAAAGGCAGTGTCTGGAAGCGGTTCCTTCTAAGAGTTTGAATCTGTATCGTAAAGTATATTCACCAGACCAAGAAATCGGGCACTGGAGGCTCCGATCTTCCTTGCACGACTCGTTTCGCTGTTCATCCAAGCCTAACCTTCGCATTGGAAAACGGGATCGCCCAAGGCTTTCCAGATCGGTGCAACACCCAGTCCGGCGGTTGTCGGCGCTGCCATCCTTCCGTCTATTCTATGAGGGGCGCCTTCGGCAATACTTTTGGTCACATAGCTGTTGAAATCAGTCGCGGAGAACAGAAACTCTTCTGGAGTGCTGTGCGCAAGATGCGCGATTGCCGAGGTGATAATGTCGCCGCCCCACGTGTCTTCGATGGTCATCGCAATTCCGAGCGATACGCAAAGGTCCCTCGCCTGCCGGGCCCTTGTCAGTCCGCCGAACTTGCTTATCTTTATATTGACGACATCCATCGCGCCTTCCTGAAATCCACGTAGCAGTATTCCAAGACCGTCGATGGATTCATCGAGCACGAATGGAAGTGCGGTCCGCCTGCGTATAGACAGGCATTCTTCGTATGAAGAACACGGTTGTTCGATATAAACGTTAACGTCCTTAACTCCGTTGACGACCTTTGCGGCGTCGTGCATTAGCCACCCGCAATTTGCGTCTGCCACAAGCTGATCAGAAACATCGAGAACTTTGGCGCATTCCTTTATGCGTTCGATATCTTCCCTCGGATTCCCGCCGACCTTCAACTGAAACTTCGTGTAACCTTCTTCTTTGTAGCTCCTTACATTGTCAGCCATTTCTTTCGGGGCGAGTTGGGAAATGGCCCTGTAAAGCGCGAAGTCCTCGCCGTAAGTTCCGCCAAGGAGTTTGGCAACCGGCATTCCGCCCGCTTTGCCGAGAATGTCCCAACAGGCAATATCGATCGCTGACTTTACATACGGGTGGCCCTTCAGCCATTTGTCCATGTTATCGACGAGCACGGCCAGGTCGGTCGGATCCTGACCGATTAAGTTCGGTGCTATCTCCCTTATCCCTGCTCGAGCTCCGGCAGCGTAGGAAGGGAGATATACGGGTCCTAGCGGACACACCTCCCCAAAACCTTCGATACCAACGTCCGTTTCGATCCGGAGGATCGTGGAATCAAACACCTCGACGCTCTTGCCGCTCGCCCACTTGTAACTGCCTTCGTGTAGCGGCAGATCGACCTGATAAACGGATATCTTCCTTATCTTCAAGTCTTGCTCCTGTCGGAAATTGTCTTACTGCTCAAAGAATTAGCCCTAAGATTACATCAACAAATGCATCCTCAGACCAAGGCTCAGAACTTATTGCGCCTGGATGCCGTTCGAAGAATATCGACGTTTCGTCTCTCGTTCCAGAAGTCTGGTTGAGCCAATTTACCGGTCATCTATTCGAAAAGGACATCTTATGGAGAAAGCAATATTCTACCTTGTCCATTACGGATTGGCGGTCGTCCTGCCTGCCGTCAGCTTTCTAAAGAAGCCGGTATCGATGCTCGGCCTTTGGCTGGGAACGGCATTCTCGATCGCCACAATGGCATTTCTGTTCTTGTGGGGTCAATGGCCTCTAGTTGGTTCATACTATGCGAGATATCTGCCGGCAGCATTGGCCGCGGCAATGTTCGTACTAGCGCTGTTGCGAACCAGAACCAAGCTGCCTCTTTGGCCCCCGAGGATATTTGGTAGCGTAGTCGTCGTCGTGCTCGGATGTTCTGCGGGCTTCGTCATCTGCTTCGTCGTGCTGGCTTTCGCCGGCCGATGGCATCCCGAGCGCGGGATCGACCTTCAGTTTCCCTTAAAAGGCGGCAACTACTTCATTTCGTCCGGCGGTTCTTCAAGGACGATCAATAACCATATGCGCGACTTCCCCAACGCGCAGGAATTCGCCATCGATATTCACAAGCTCGGGGTCCTGGGCGGAGCATCCTCAAACATCTTCTCCAGCTCCAACGAGTATCACCACATATTCGGCGAACCCGTTTACTCGCCGTGCGCAGGTACTGTAAGGGAATCCAAGAAGGATGTGCCTGACAACGCCGGGACAAGCATGGATGTGGATGCCGAAGACGGGTCCGGAAATCATCTGTCCATCGTATGTGACAATGCTGTCGTCAGCCTGATGCATCTACAGCACGGAAGTGTTCTTCTCGAGCAAGGCGAACGGGTAGAGGCGGGACAGGAAGTAGGCAAGGTCGGCAATTCCGGGTTCTCACAGGAACCGCATCTTCATTTGCAGGCCGCTGTTCGAAACGATGCCGGAAGGCTCGTCGGCATCCCTATGCGATTTGGCGACCGTTCTCTCGCAAGAAACGACATCTCCACAAGCGCTAACTGAAATGGTTCTCGGGGTTGAGACCATTCTTCACTTGGCAGAAAAATTCTTGCAGCGAATATCAACTCTCACCACTTCCGGCCCTCGATCCTGAAGCGCACAAGCGAGACCACTCTTCCTGTGAAAATATTGAGGACACTCTTCTTGAGGTATAGAATGCGGGTATCGCCCAACGATTGTAATGAGCTGACAGAAGTCAGAATTCAGGACGATCAGTACCGAGAGCGGAAGTGACCGGCCCGACCAGAACCCGGAGCGCGAGCGACGGACACAAGAAATCAGATCAGAATACTGGATACGTCCAGTACCAGGGCTCATTTTGAAAGGAGTTGAAATATGGAAGCGACGACAAAAGCAAAGGAATTCGAGGTCCCTCAATTCAAAGAACAGTACGGAAATTTCATAGGCGGCGAATGGGTTGCGCCGGTGAAGGGCGAATATTTCGACAACGTATCGCCCGTTGACGGGCAGGTCTTTACGAAGGTCGCGCGATCGACCGAAGAGGACATCGAGTTGGCGCTCGATGCGGCACACAAAGCGGCGCCCGAGTGGAACAACACTTCGGCTACGGAACGGAGTAACCTGCTGCTAAAGATCGCCGATGTGATGGAAGAAAACCTCGAGACGCTCGCGCGAGCCGAAACATGGGACAACGGAAAGGCGATTCGCGAGACGACCGCCGCCGACCTCCCGCTCGCGATAGATCACTTCCGCTATTTTGCGGGGGTCATCCGCGGGGAAGAAGGCACTGCTTCAGAGCTCGATCCAGAAACGGTTTCGTTGAACATAAAGGAACCGCTTGGCGTGGTCGGTCAGATCATTCCATGGAATTTTCCCATATTGATGGCTACGTGGAAGATCGCCCCGGCTCTTGCCGCGGGAAACTGCACGATCGTGAAGCCCGCCGAGCAGACTCCAGCCGGGATTATGGTCCTGCTCGAGCTTATCCAGGACGTCCTTCCGCCGGGTGTACTTAACGTTGTAAACGGGTTCGGTCCGGAAGCGGGCAAGCCGCTTGCTTGTTCACCGAGGATAGCGAAGGTCGCCTTCACGGGGGAGACGACGACCGGCCGTTTGATCATGCAATATGCGTCGCAGAACCTGATCCCGGTAACGCTTGAGCTGGGAGGCAAGTCGCCAAACATCTTCTTCAACGATGTGATGGCCGAGGACGACGAGTTCTTCGACAAATGTCTTGAAGGCGCCGTGATGTTCGCTCTGAATCAGGGCGAAGTCTGTACTTGTCCGTCACGGATACTTGTTCAGGAAAACATCGCCGACAGGTTCATCGAACGCGTCGTCGAAAGAACTAAGCAGATCAAGATGGGGCATCCTCTCGATCCCGAAACGATGATGGGCGCGCAGGCCAGCGAGGACCAGTACGAGAAGATCCTCAACTACATCGATATCGGAAAGGAAGAGGGCGCGGAGGTTCTCGCCGGGGGCGAAGCATTCAAGCAGAACAGCGGGCTTGAGAACGGTTTCTACATTAAGCCGACCTTGTTCAAGGGCCACAACAAGATGCGCGTCTTTCAGGAGGAGATATTCGGTCCGGTCACATCGATCACAACGTTCAAGGACGAAGCCGATGCGGTAGAGATCGCAAACGATACGCTTTACGGACTTGGCGCCGGTGTGTGGACCCGCGACACGCACAAGGCATACGGCATCTCCAGGAAGATCAAGGCCGGTCGAGTATGGGTGAACTGTTATCATCTCTATCCCGCGCACGCTCCTTTCGGCGGCTACAAGAAGTCCGGCTTCGGTCGCGAGACGCACAAGATGATGCTGGACCATTACCGGCAGACAAAGAACATGCTCATCTCGTACGACAAGAAAGCGATGGGATTCTTTTAAGGAGCCAGGCCTCAGTATGAGCAAGATCCCAAGAGTCAAAATAACCAAAGCCGCCGAAGAAGTGGTCGACGAGCTTCGTGAGAAGAACGGAGACCTTATGTTTCACCAAAGCGGCGGATGCTGTGACGGATCGTCGCCGATGTGCTATCCGGACGGCGAGTTTCTTGTCGGAAGCGCGGACGTGTGGCTTGGCGAGGTTCACGGCTGCGATTTCTATATGGCAAAAGACCAGTTCGATTACTGGAAGCACACCGAGCTGACGATCGATATTGTGAAGGGCCGCGGTGCGAGCTTCTCACTTGAGATCCCTCTTGGAGTAAGATTCGTGACCAAGTCAAGAGTCTTTTCAGTTGAGGAAACGGGCAATCTCGTCGAGACCCGGCTTGGCGAAATGATCTAAGAGCGTTGTCACAGGTCTTTGGTAGAGCATGAAGCGCTGCTCTTGACGGCAAGTGATTGTTGTCCGGGGCGGCGCTTCGCACTTCACAAGCGGCGAGCCTCAGTAGTTGGGAGAGAACGCCATCCTCAGGGGAGCTACAGATGAAACTGTTCAAGAAGATACTCGTGTTCGCGGCGATCGGGCTCGTGTTGATCATCACCGTCCCGCTTTTGATCGGTCAGATCCTCAGATTCACGGCAGCCGTGGAACCTCCGCCGGGCAAGCTCGTGGATATGGGGGGCTACAAGCTACACATCAATTGCATTGGGCCCACGCAGCCGACCGATGAAGATCTCCCGACGGTGGTATTCGAATCTGGAGCGGGCACGCCGTCCCCGAACTACCACTGGGTTCAAAAGGCCGTCGCTGAGAAGACAAAGGTCTGCGTTTATGACCGGGCCGGACTTGCCTGGAGCGAAGAGAGCAATAAACCGAGGGATGCCGAGACGGTCAATTCGGCGCTACACACGCTTCTCGAAAAGGAAGGCATAAAACGCCCGTTTGTCTTTGCCGGGCATTCGATCGCCGGGCTCTATATGCGTAGTTACGTGGAGCGCTATCCGGACGATGTTGCCGGTCTAGTGTTCATTGATCCGAGTCATCCCGACCAACTCGAACGAACGGGTCTGACCAAGGACAAAGCAGAACAGATGATTGACCAAGCGAAGACTCAGATCTCGATTCTGCAATGGATGATCGCACTGGGAGTGACCGAAGTTTACAACCCGGTCGTGCAGATGAGCCCTGATTACGCAGCGGCTCCCGAGGACATTCAGCGACAGCTGAGTTACCTGACAAAAAAATCCGCGAACTACGATGCTGCCTTGGCGGAAATAGCCGGGTTTCCCAATGCGGCGAAGCAGGCGGCATTGAACAAAAACCTTGGAGACCGGCCGATCGTGGTTATATCGGCAACCGAAGAAATGCCGGACGGTATGCTGCCCGAGGGGATCTCGAAAGAAGAGTTCATGAAGGAGTTTATAAAGCTCCACGAGGAGATCGCTGCACTATCGACCCGAAGCGAGCACGTGAAGATCGAAACGGCGGACCACATGGGAATCGTCACGAACAAGGAAAATGCGGAGAAGGTGGTGCCGTATATTATCAAGGTGGCGCGGGAATCGATGAAGAAACCTGCAGATTCAGAAGAACCGGAAGAATAGAAAGTGCAGTGCCGGACAATGGCGAGCCTGCCGTAAGGAAGACCTGTTTTGAGTAAATCAAAGATGCGGTTTCGTGACCTTAAAAGCCTGTTGCTTCTTTTCGTCCTGCTGTTTGGCAGTAGTCCGCCTGGCATAGCCGGAACGAGTGCCCCCGGAGTTCCGAAGTTTCACAGGTCGGAAGGCGGTTACCCGCAGACCGTCGAAATGCTCGAAGAGTTTATCGAGCGCGAGGTCAAGGACAAGGACCTTCCGGGATTTGCGATCGCTCTCGTGGATGGTCAGAGGATCGTCTGGCAGAAGGGATTTGGCCACTCGGATCCCGAAGCGAAGAAGCCGGTCGCGAACGAAACCATCTTCCGCGTCGGATCAGTTTCAAAGCTCTTCACTGATATCGCCGTGATGAAACTTGTCGAAGCAGGGAAGATGGACCTCGACGCGCCGGTCACTAAGTACATTCCAGAGTTCAAACCCGAGAATCCATTCGGAAAGCCGATCACCTTGCGCCAGCTGATGTCGCACCGTTCGGGACTGGTCCGCGAGCCTCCGCTCGGACATTACTTTGACGACAGCGGCACGACTCTCAAGGAAACGGTCGCGAGTCTCAACAGGACGAAGCTTGTATACGCACCCGAAACCCGCCAGAAGTATTCGAACGCCGGAATAGCGGTTGTTGGGTACGTCCTCGAAAAGACACAAAACGAACCGTTCGCGGAATACCTCAAGCGGACGCTTCTGCAGCCGCTCGGGATGAAGGACAGCAGTTTCGAACCGGAACAGGAGATCGAAAGGCACCTTGCAAAGGCGCGGATGACAACCGTTTTCGAGAAATCATTCCCCGCGCCGACGTTTGAGCTCGGAATGGCTCCGGCCGGAAGCATGTACACGACGACCGGAGACCTCGCGAAGTTCGCGAGTGCGATCTTCGCCGCCGAAGCCGATTCGACCGGTGCGTTCCTGAAGAAGGAAACCCTTGAGAAGATGTGGGAACCGCAGTTCGCCGAACCCGGGAAGAAGACCGGAGGAGGCATCGGGTTCTTTGTCTCGGACCTTGAAGGCAGCCGAAGCGTCGGGCACGGCGGCGCGATCTACGGCTTTTCGACGCAGTTCACGATCCTCCCGGAAGAGAAACTTGGTGTGATCGCCGTATCCACCGAAGACGTCTCGAACGGCGTCACAAGCCGTGTAGCGAATCTTGCTCTGAGGTCGATGCTGAGTGAAAAGGCAGGCAAGCCGGTCGAGGCGCCGGAGATCACATTGCCTGTTGACGCGCAATCGGCAAAGTCGATCGCAGGACGTTACGCTAGCGAAGAGAATTCCATCGATCTAATCGAACGGGGCGGCAAATTATGGATGATAGATTCCGACGGAGGTGTCGAGCTGCAGCTGCGGATTCTCGGCGATGATCTGATTGCGGACGACAAGCTTGGATTTGGCCCTTTGATAAAGCGGGGCGGTGCGAAAGACTCGATCCGGATCGGTGAAAGGACTTACAAACGCGTACCTTCTGAAAAGCCTGCGGCGGCCAAAGACGATTTCAACGGTCTGATCGGCGAATACGGTCCCGATTACAACGTTTCATACGTCTTCGAACGTGACGGGAAGCTGTGGCTTTTGATCGAGCAGATCGAATTCGATCAACTAAAACAGGTATCGAAAGACGTTTACGAGTTCCCGAACGGCGGCCTATATCACGGCGAACGGGTCGAATTCAGGAGGGACGGTAGAGGCCGGGCGACGGAATTGATCGCCGCCGGCATTTCGTTCAAGCGGCGCAACATCGGTCCCGACGAAGGCGCGGAACAGCTGAAGGTGAATCCCGTTCGCCCGGTAAAGGACCTGATCGAAGAAGCTCTCAAAGCGAGGCCTCCGGTCGAGAAAGGCGAGTTTCGTGAAACGGACCTGGTTGAACTCGCGAAGCTCGATCCGACTATCAAGCTCGATGTCCGCTACGCGACGACAAACAATCTTTTTAACTCCGTTTTCTACTCGCAGCCTAGGGCGTTTATGCAGAGGCCGGCCGCGGAAGCAGTCGTCAGGATCAGCGAGAAATTGCGAGAAAAGGGATACGGACTACTTGTCCACGACGCATACCGTCCCTGGTACGTGACCAAGGTCTTTTGGGACGCGACTCCCGAGGAACTGAAGATATTTGTCGCCGATCCTTCGCAGGGTTCGAGGCACAACCGGGGCGCGGCTGTCGACCTTTCCCTTTATGATCTGAAAACGGGCGAACCCGTCCGGATGGTCGGGACTTACGATGAAACGACCGACCGTTCTTATCCGAATTATCCGGGCGGCACATCGCTCGAGCGCTGGCATCGTGAATTGCTCCGAGACGCGATGGAATCCGACGGCTTCACGGTTTATGAAGCCGAATGGTGGCATTTCGACTTTAACGACTGGCGGAAGTACAGGATCGGAAACGAGAGATTCGAGGAGATTGGGAGATTGGGGTGAGGAATGATCAGTTTCCCCCGGCTTCAGCGGGGAATCTGCCCACACCGACTCGAAGGATTGAAGCCATCAGTTGCCCCCCGCTGAAGCGGGGGGGTTGAAATGGTTGAAACGTTACCTCGCCGGCTTTAGCCGGCGGTTTTCGGGGCTAAAGCCCCTGGAATTTCGTTTGCGGTAATGGTCCCCCCGCTGAAGCGGGGGGCAACTTATGTATCCCCGAGAGAACAAGATTATGAAACGACTCGCACTACTTACGCTAGTACTCCTCCTACCGGTCTTTGTATTCGGACAGAACGTCGAAAGTATCCTGGAGACACGGCTCGCCGAAGAACCGGTCGGGTCCGCTTTGTCCGCCGTGATAGTCGACGAGAATGGCGCGACCTTTTACAACACTGGAACTGTTTCAAAGGAGGCGGGTGCGAATGCCGTCGACAAGCACAGCGTCTACGAGATCGGATCGATCACAAAGGTGTTTACGGGGATTCTCCTTGCGGAAGCGATCAAACGCGGTGAGGTAAAGAGCAGTGACCCGATCTCAAAGTACCTTCCCTCCTCGATCGCGCCGCTGAAGTTTGCCGACAAAGAGATAACTTTGGTTGATCTGTCCACGCACGGATCCGCTTTGCCAAGCATTCCCGACGACTTCAAACCCGAAGACCCTTTGAACCCATACGCCGATTACACGGTCGAGCAAATGTACGCATTCCTCGGGCGTTATAAGCTTACGCGCGAGATCGGATCGCAGTTTGAATACTCAAACCTCGCGGTCGGATTGCTTGGCCACATCCTGGCGAAGCAGGCGAAGATGGATTACGAAGATCTGGTAAAGAAGCGCATTCTTGAGCCTTTGGGGATGAACGACACCGCTATCACCTTTACGCCGGAGATGAAGTCGCGGCTTGCGATCGGTCACGATTCGGCAGGCAAAGCGACCCCGAATTGGGACCTTCCGACATTCGCAGGTGCCGGGGCCCTGCGCTCGACGCCGAACGACATGGCGAAATTTCTTGCCGCAAATCTGGGGCTCAAAAAGACAAGCATCAGCGATTCCCTCGCAAAAGCTCAACAGCTTCAGCATACGTACGAACGCGAGAACGCTCCCCCCGTCAGGATCGGTTTCAACTGGATAACGTCGAAACCGGGCGAGATCGATATTCAATGGCACAACGGAGGCACCGGAGGATACCGAACTTTCGCGGGAATGGATCACAGTAAGAAAAGAGGCGTGTTCGTTGCCACGAACGGTTCGGCGAGTGCAGATGACATCGGCTTTCACCTTCTCGACCCAAACGCGAAGCTTCGCGCAGTGGAACCCCCGAAGAAGGAGGTGGAGCTCAGCAAAGAGACGCTTGAACAGTACGTCGGTAAATATGAACTCACTCCCGCGTTTGCGATTACCATCACACGCGAAGGCAAACAGTTGCAGCTACAGGCGACCGATCAGCCCCGGTTTCCACTGTTTGCAGAAAAGGAGGACGAGTTCTTCCTGAAGGTAGTAAAGGCAAGCGTCACATTTACGAGAGGCGAAGACGGAAAGGTCAACGGTCTGATCCTTCACCAGGGGGGCGCTGACACTCCGGGTAAGAAGGTTCAATAGGAAACTAAAAGCAGCGCCCTCCGCTGCCGACCCCAGAGTCGCTTGTGATCTATCAGTTGCCCCCCGCTTCAGCGGGGGGCAACTGATGTTTCAAGACGGGGGCGATTGATGGCCGTATTTCCCGCTTTCTCGTCCATAGGGTATCCTTTCGCAAAACATTTCCACTTCTTCCCGCGTCCGAAACCCGAAAACGCCTATGAATGAAGAAACTCCTGTTGACGACCAAACTGGCGAACCCCACCTGTTGGTCTCTCTATTTCCCGTAGCTCTTCTCCTTTTTCTATTGATCGTAAACGTCATCGTCTACAAGGACGATGCGACCGGCGGATCAAATCAACTTGCGCTTCTGATCTCAGGGGTGGTCGCTGCCGCGTTGGGGATCTTCGTCTACAAGATCGAATACAAGAAGATCGAGCGGCAGATCATAAAGTCGATCTCGGTCGCACTGCAGGCGAGCATTATTCTCTTGGTCGTGGGTGCTTTGATAGGCACCTGGATCATCAGCGGCGTTGTGCCGACGATGATCTATTACGGCTTGCTTCTGATCAGCCCGGCGGTGTTTCTCCCCGTAGCCTGTGTCGTATGTTCGATCGTGGCGCTGGCGACCGGTTCAAGCTGGTCAACGACAGGTACGGTCGGAATAGCGTTGATCGGGATCGGGCAAACCCTTGGAATACCGCTTGGAATGGTAGCGGGAGCCATCATCTCGGGAGCCTACTTTGGAGACAAGATGTCGCCTTTGTCAGACACGACAAACCTCGCGGCCGCGATGGCGGAAACGGATGTCTTTACGCATATCCGCCATATGATGTACACCACTGGCCCCGCGATAATTTTGGCAGTCATCGGGTTCTCTGCGCTTGGGTTCTTCTACGGCCAGGGCACCGTCAACCAGGACGACATAAATGCGGTGCTGACCGTCATCGACAGCAACTTCAGCATCGGGATCCATCTTTTCCTTGTGCCTCTCGCCGTTCTGTTTATGGTCTACTACCGGATTCCGGCGCTTCCCGCCCTTTTGATCGGAGCCGTTCTGGGCGCCATCTTCGCCCTCATATTTCAGACTGAGCTCATCGCTTCGATGGCTGCAGACGGTCCAAGCATCAGGTCGTATTACCAGACGATAATCACGACCGCCTATGGCGGGTTTGTCATCGAGACCGACAACGAGCTCATCAATACCCTCTTCAACCGAGGCGGAATGGCGAGCATGCTTTCGACGGTCTGGCTGATACTTATGGCGATGATATTTAGCGGTGCGATGGAAGGGACCGGGATGCTTCAAAGGATAGCGAAAAGCATTCTAAAGGCTGTGCGGGGCGTCGGAAGCCTTGTCGGAGCAACGCTTGTAAGCTGTCTTTTTATGAACATGACCGCCGGCGACCAGTATCTTGCGATCCTTGTTCCAGGGCGGATGTTCAAAGAGGCTTACAGAAAGTACCGTCTGCATCCAAAGAACCTTTCGCGCACGATCGAGGACAGCGGAACAGTCACGTCTGTTCTTGTTCCCTGGAATTCCGGCGGTGCCTACAACTCCGGAGTGCTAGGCGTCGCGACGCTTACCTATCTGCCTTTCTGCTTCTTCAATATTCTGAGCCCGATCGTATCTGCGTTCCTTGCAGGATTTGATCTGACGATCGAAAGGCTGGATGACGAGGAAGAGGATTAAGGTGATCCGACCGGTTCTTCTTTAGAGGTACCCTGTTCGTCTGTCGGCGGGTAAATTCGATCTATCCGCCGTATGACGAGCAATCGGAATGTGCCTTTTAGCGAGTCGGTTTTCGGCCGTACAGAATCGAGAACTGATTTGAGGACGGTGCAGTTCAGGAGCCCTCTCCGGTTGGCTCAATTCCCAGTATCGAACAGTCATCTTCATGACCGCTGGTCGTCTCCCAACGTGAAACCGATTCCAGAACCCCGTCGATCGCTGAGCCGAGATCCGATTCGCTGTGCTTCACCAGTTCGCTCGCCAGTCTTTTTGATCCGAACTGTTCTCCGGCGGCATTCTCGGCCTCAGTTATTCCGTCGGTGTAGATAAAGATCCGATCTCTTTCTTTTAACCTCAAAACCGTCTCCGTGTAAGCAGGTTCGTTGACCAGGCCTACGGGAAAACCCCCTATCTCGAGGATCTCGGACTCAGACCCGTTTCGAACCGCTACCACCGGCGGTGCTCCCGCAGTTACATACCTGAAATCGCCCGCATCGACATCCAGGATCCCAAAACACATCGTGAAATACTGGATGTTCTCTTCGTCGATCTTGAACTGCCGGTTCAGCTCTTCTGCGACTTCAACAGGAGTAAACTCGAAGCCCCTGCCTTTCGGTCCCGCTAACACACGCGCGAACCAGTGGCTAAGCGTCACCGACAGCAAAGATGCGCGAACGCCGTGACCGCTGACATCTACCGCATAGACTGCATACCTGTTGCCCTGCAGGGGAACAATGTTCAGGGCGTCGCCGCCCAGTTCGTCACAGGGCTGAACCACGGAAGCAAATCGCACTCCCGCATAACTCTGCTCCTTCTCAGGTAGAAGTGAGCGCTGGATCCGCGCCGCCGCCTCGAGATTGCTCACCATTCGCAGATTCGCTTCTTCAAGCAAACGGTTCGCTTCCCGCAGTGCGTCCTCTGCTTTCTTCCTTTTCGTGATGTCCGACTGGATGCCTATGAAATGGGTCACCTTCCCTTCGTTGTCCAAAACAGGTGTGAGGGAGAGGCGGTTCCAGAATGCAACACCGCTTTTCGTATAATTCAGGATCTCGACCGTGCATTCTTCACCATTCTTCAAAGCGTTCCGTATCTGCTGAACTGTATCGGGGTCTGTATCCGCGCCCTGAAGAAACCGGCAATTTTTTCCCATCATCGCCGCTGCCGAGTAGCCTGTTAGCCTCTCAAAACCCTCGTTTATATAGATAAGGGGCTGCTCGGCCGATCTCATATCCGCGATAGTGATCCCCTCGGCGGCTATATCCAGCGCACGGTCTTTTAGCAGGAGGAGGTCAGGCCCTCGGTCGGCATTGTCTTCCACTGAAATCTGTGGTTTCTCGGTCATATTTGTGAGCTCTTCCGAAGAAAGGTTACTCAAGACTTACTCTGCTGTCCACAGACCATAGTTCCGGGCGTGAGATTGCGTTATGTGTACGATCTGCCGCCAGCGGCTTAAGGAAACGTGTTCGGATTCGGGATCTTTGTGAAGGCTTCGCAGGAATCGGCTTGGGGCCGTCCACTGTTACTGACGGCTGCAGGGCAGATTGCACTTTGCCGAAGTTACGCTCCTAACGGAGCGCGAATTGTTAATTGAATCGTCTGTCTACTTGTTTCGGGGCTAAAGCCCCTGATCCTTCACTCAGCCAATTGTCCCCCCGGTAAAGCGAGGGGCAACTGAAAGACACTAGGTCGCCGCCCGTCCGATCTCTAGAACTCAGACAAGGAAAGGAGACTGCCTCTTCAGACAGCCTCCAACTGATTACTGAGGCTAGAATCGTGTCAGGTATTCAGCGCCCGCTTCAGAACGTCAGGTAAAAGGTCGAACGCTTTCCGACGGGATCCTTCAAACGGCGGAATTTCGTTCTTTCGCGATTCTCTCCTTCGCAGGGAAGCGGATTGTACTGCGAGCTGCCATCCTGCTTGAACTGGATGATGCTGAACGCCGTCTTCTTATCGAGGCAAAGACTGTAGTCACTATCTCCACCGCTCCAATACAACGGATTATCGCCATACGTCCTCGCGTAGTAATAGGCACGCGGCATTGTTCCGTAAGGGATATTGTGCTTCTCCTTGAGCCTCTGGCTGACTGGAATCGTCTTGCACTCTCCTTTCTTTACGCTCCACCAACCCTCGGTCCAGAAGCCGTAATTCGTTTCCAGCCCGAGCGAAAAATAAACGGGATCGTCAAATCTCTCGTTGCAGACCCGCAGATCATATTTCGCGCGAATGTTCTTGAACCGGGAGAATCCGAAGCGGCCGCCCGTACCGACGATGATCTTGCCCGTATCCTGTGGAAGGTCCCGCGAATACAGGTATTTGTCGAGGATCTTTCTTGATTGGTAGATCTTTACCTTGAAGGGCGTGAACACGCCTTTCCGGTCCCAGAAGATGTTCTCGCCGCTCCTCAACTCAACACAGCCGATCGCGAACAACGTGATCGTCTTGTCCTTGTGAAAGCAGATCTTTCTCGTTTCACCTGAATTGTTCTTGATCTCGACCGGCGGGTTGGTGGTGAGGCTCTGTGCCGATGCGTCGTATGAGAATTGTAAAAGTGCGAAGGCGATTGCCGATAGAAATAGTGCTCTTGTCTTAGTCATTCCGTTGCTCCCGTTTATGATCGAAGTGAAGAGTCCCTACTAGTATAGAACACTCTCGAAAAACATCTTCCGAACGACTCACCATAATTTCTTGCAATAAGTGGGTTTCGGGGTGCAACTTCGCAAGCGCAAGGGAAATCTTCGTCGCGTTCTTTGGTTGTACCTGGGAGCCATACCTTGGTTCCTTGAAACTAACTTTGGAGTAAAATTCAACTATGACACTTAGAAAATTTGCAGTTTCGATGTTTGTATCCGCGATCCTGGCTTCCAGCGCATTGGCCGATTCACCCATCACTTCTACCAATTTCTCAGAGGCATACAAAGACGAACCGATAGTCGCTGAGGCGATTGCCGCGAAGGGCGTCATCAACGACCGGCTGATGGAGTATCTGGTCAATGAATACAACCCGGTCGGCGTAAAGATGGCGGTGATCAACGCCATCGGATGGCAGATCAGCGGACGAAAGAACTCGGAGCTGTTTCTGGTGTATCTGAAAAAGAACCGAGGCTATTCGAGCGCAGATAGACTCTACAAGAAAGGCAAGGCGGATGAACTGCTGTCGTATGCTTATCTCAAGGCAATGGACAATTACTTCAATGTCGATGAGGCGCTTCGGTTCGCCGAGCGCGCGGTGAAGAAGAACGACGAAAGCCGGACATTCCATCTGATAAGGGGCCTGATCAAGGCCCAGAAAATGATGGACGAGAGCTTCTGCTCCGTTTACCAGATCGCCGACGGAATCCGAAAGAACGAAGAGCTCAAGAATGATATCCGGACGGCCGCCGTCGACATCATCTACGAATACCTGGATATATACGGGGACTCGTGCTGATTCAAGTGTCAAGGAGCAAGTATCAGGGACCATTGACCAGGGATCAAAGACCAGGGAGCAAGGAGCAAGGAGCAAGGAGCAAGGAGCAAGGACCATTGACCAAGGATCACGGTTCGAAGACCAGGGAGAAAGGATCATTAGTAATCGACTAATGGTCCCTGGTCAATGCTCCCTGGTCCCTGGTTAATGATTACTGCTCAGTGTCCTTTGTGAATCCTTCGTGTACTTCGTGGTTGAATATTCCGCTGAAATCTCAGCTGACAGAAAGGAACAAAAAAGGAAAGGAATCTGAATCACCCAATGGTCAATACTCCCTGGTCAATGATCGATGCTCAATGTACTTTGCGGTCAACTCACTCGTCGAATCATCTGCTGCGAGATCACACTTAGCCACGAAGGACCCGTAGGCTTTCACAAATGAAACCAATGGACGAAACACCTATCGTCCGTTGTTCCTGCAACGATCAGTATTGATAGCCGGTCGCGGCGTAACGGCCGCCTTTTCTTTTCGCAACCGGCAAAAATCGACGATCCCTTCGAAATTGATGCAGAATTGAAGCGTCATTGAACAACGGTTCGGCGTTCAGGCTGTATCATCTGTACAATGCTGACCGGGGAGAATCTATGAAGAGAGTAAATGTCCTTATCGCAATCCTGCTCACAACTCTTGTGGCCGCGTCAGATGTTGCGTTGCAGACTACGGGACCTCGTCCGGCTGACGAACGCATAAAGCTTGAAAGCGACGGTTGGGAGATAATTGGCGAACTCCGAATCCCGAAATCAGACAGTCCGGTTCCGGCCGTCGTGCTTTTGCATCAGGCAAACGGTACGCGCGACGTTTACATTGAGATGGCGGCGCTTCTTTCTGAACGGGGAATCGCGTCTTTTCGTGTGGACCTGAGAGCGCACGGCGAAAGCACGAATAAGGGAAAATTCGGGCCGCCATTTGACGAGAAGATGCGCGAACTGCTCGTCGGATCCGAGAATGATGTAACGGTGATCCACAATTTTCTTCGGGAACATCCGAAGATCGACGGCGAACGGATCGGGTTTGTCGGGGCAAGTTACACCGGCGAGCGGATCGCCAGATCGGGGCGCATGACACGTTACGGAAAAGCTTATGTCCAGTTGTCGCCGGGGGACTTCAGCGATGAGTCGATCGATGCGGTCGACAAAAGCGGGGTTCCCTGGTTTTTCATCCGCTCCATCGACGAACGCGACTTCTTCAACGAACTTTACGACGCTATTCGTGAAAAATCGCGAACCGCGACTGTCCTCGAGTTGCCGGGGAAGCATCACGCCACGCGCATCCTTGAGAACCATCCTGAAATGGCAGAGATGATAGCGATCTGGTTCAAGCAGATGCTCAGCCGGTAATAGTTACGAGATCGTTGAGCGATACCCAATGTCCTTCGTGTACTTCGCGGTTGAGATAACCGTTGGTTTCTTGCTAGTCAGGTAGGAAATAACCACAGAGCACACAGAGAAACACAGAAAGTTTGGACTGGATCACACCCTGGTCAATGCTCAATGTTCTCAGCATTTGATCGTCTTCCGTTTCTTCCCGGCCTTGCCAAGCTTCTCGATCTTCTCGATATACTCAAGCGCTAGCGGCACCTTGCACGAAGTGCCGTGCATGTCGACTTCGACCTTGCCGAGCCTCTTGGCTGTTGCCTTTGCAAGCTTGTTGAGCGGCGAAACATAAGCACCTACGGCGATCACGAACCCGTTCATCGTGTAACGGACCCGGTTCGGGACCGAATCGATTTCATTCTCGATGCGCTTCAGAAGACGCTTTATCTCTTCAATATCCAGCTCCTTATCCGGAGTTACCGTCACAATACCCGACAGAGTGTTCCAGCCGGCCGAAGCCACTCCCTCTTTCTTCGAGTCGATCCAGTTGAGAGCAAGCTCGCGCGCGTGCTCTGATTCATGAGCAACGCCCGGAACGGAGTATTCTGAGATCATCTGCCAGTTTGCCTGCTTCGCCCACGAATCAAGCTGTTTCTTCGTCATCTTCGTACCGTCCGCGACGATTCCGGCGAGATACATTGCGTCCCCGTTCCCTGTGTCATAAAGCTCGCACGCCAGGTCCTGCTGGCCCTTGATCTTCTTGGCGATCACTTTCATATCCGCAACGCTCACACCGTAGATATTTTCCGGCGCGCCGTGAGGTTCATACGCCTTTACCCGCCTCGGATCACCCTTCTTCTTCAGTTCGGCCATTACTTGCTTTACCGTCGTCATAGCTTGGTCTCCTTCTATCAATTGCAATTACTCACTAGGTTTGCTCGGTAGTCCAAGATCAATTCCCGATTCGGCGGCTCATATCCAAGTAGGCAAATCGTACGAGATCTTTCAGTGCAGATGTAGCGATCCTTGTATCTGGATCGAGTTTCACATGCCTCATAAACTTGCCGGTTCCTACAAGTAAGTTCTCCGGATCGGGAAGCTGGGCGCCCCTGAAGAAACCGACATTAACGTGATTTGTAAAAGCGTTCACATAGCCGAAGGCCGCGTCGCCGACACAGGCGGTTGGATGCCCGTCGTGAAGAAGCTCGAGGACATCTTCTCCGCAGGCTCGCATCAGGCTGAACCATTCTTTCGCGATCGCGCCGAGATGTTCCGCCTGCTCGTCGAACCAATCATCGACCGCCGGATCGCGGCGAACTCCACCCGGAAATCTAAGGATCCTGTCCATCAGAAACTGCCCGGGCAAAAGCTAGAACATCTTCGTTTCTTCTTCCGGGTTCTCTTCGGATGCCTCTTCATCAAACGCCTTTCCGTACCGCATCAGGGCACTATTGACGGTTCCGTCCTTTCCGATAGTAACTACATAAAGCCGGTCGTACTCGCCTTTCTCGTTTATCTCCGTCCCTGGATCGCCGCCCAAAAGCTTCGTCAATTCCGGCGTTGTGTTGCTGTGACCCACGACGAGATGGCGGCCGCCGGTTTCTCTTAGCTTGTTCGCGAAGCCAGCCAGGTCACGGGGATCATATTTTTCGACCTCAACGCCCGCTTCTTTCGCCGCCGGAGCGGCCGTGTCGCGCGTACGTATGAAATCTGTGCTGTGCACATGCTCGACGTTCGCACTTCTAAGAACATCGGCGAGGACATCAGACCGTTCCTTGCCGGGTTCGGAGAGTTCCGGGTCTTTTCCGTCATCGGTCTTTTCGGCGTGACGAACAAGAAATACGACGAGCGGTTTGCTCTCAACGACAGGGGGCGTTTCTTCTGGCGTAGTCGACGGACAGCCGGAAAGGAAGACGGCAACTGCAACTATCAGCAAACAGATTATTCGGTTCATGGAGCCGACTTTACCGTAAATGAATGCGGCAGGAAAGAGGGGAGACAGGAGACAGAAGACAGAAGACAGAAGGCAGAAGACAGGAGACAGGAGACAGGAGACAGGAGACAGGAGACAGGAGGCAGGAGGCAGGAGGCAGGAGACAGAATCAGAACCCGGAGCGCCAGCGACGGGCATAACGAGAGACAGAAGTCAGAAGACAGAAGACAGGAGACAGAATCAGAACCCGGAGCGCCAGCGACGGGCATAACGAGAGACAGAA
>ERZ869936.102-NODE-102-length-114006-cov-8.362015_pt1 | contig 114006 bp, 77 predicted proteins | sample MGYA00520876_ERZ869936 | MGnify/ENA primary metagenome ERZ869936 (study PRJEB32218, sample SAMN09650985) | biofilter metagenome | isolation source: enrty point of leading RO module | place: Saudi Arabia: Thuwal, RO plant located on Red Sea | collected 2016-02-17 ...
CAATGGACCAGGCACGCAGTCGCGTCAGAATCAAGACCCTGCTGGCCGACGCCGGACAACAAAAAGGGGACATCACTGATAAACAATGAGTGATGTCCCCATATTGCATCCAATTGCTGCGCGGACGAAACGTGAGGCGGACAACCGGCGTTGGTTCAAGGGCAACATCATGCGTCGATGCTTTGCCATCCCCGGCAGCGGACTACAACGGTCCGACAGAATTGAGGCCCCAAGGGGATCCAGTCGAATTCTGATTACCCTGGAGCGCATCAGGAAACGCGGATGTGAACCATGCAACCCAGACGACGTCACTTGCCACGTGACTTAGACCGGGTGGGCGCGAGACAGCCGCTTGGCTTGCCCTTCAGGGAGAGGGTTCGTGTTGCACTGGCTCGGGGGCGGGGGGGGTGATGCTGAGCCAGCTTTGGATGTGGTCGGCCAGGCTTTCGCCGACCTGCTCTTCGTCGCCGCAGACGGCATGGGCGCCCGCGGCGGCAAAGTCGGCGGTGTGGAGCTGGTAGCGCGATCGCACGATCACGTGCACGTGGGGCGCTTCGCGCCGCACCGAATCGAGAATGCTCATCGCCGATCGGTAGTGCGGAACGGTAATGATCGCCGTCTTGCACTCGTGCAGCCGCGCGTGCTCGAGCACTTCGCTTTGGGTCGCGTCGCCCAACTCGCCTTGGAACCCGAGCTGACGCGCCTTGCGAATGCCCGCCTGATTGAGATCGATCACCGTGGTGCGCACGTTGTGCTCGATCAGGGCGCGGGCCGCGACCTGCGCGGCCGGGCCGAAGCCGATGAGGATGGCTTCGGGAGCCGGCTCCGGCGTGGCGTCGCTGTCGGCGGGCGCGGGCCGCGATTGAAGCCGGGCCATCCAGTTGCCGAACCGCGGAGCCAGCGGCACGAGAAACGCGCTGAGCACGAAGGAGACGATCGTCACCGAGACGATCAGGGCATACATGTCCTGGCTGACTACGCCGCTAGTGCGCCCGATGCTGCCCAACACAAAGGCGAACTCGCCGATCTGCGCCAGCGCCAGACCGGTGGCCGCCGCCACGCGCAGGCTTTGTCCCAGGGCCAGGAAGATGCCGCCGGTCACCAGCAGCTTGCCCGCGGTGACGGCCAACGAGACCAGTGCGACGAGATACCAGTTCTTGAGGATCCAGAGGGGATCGGCCACCATGCCCGCGGCGCCAAAGAACAGCGTCAGCAGCACGACCCGCAGCGGCGAGATGTCGGCGCGAATCTGCGTGGCGAAGGCCGAGCTACCCAGCAGCATGCCGGCCACGAATGCTCCCAGGGCGGGCGAGATGCCCGCGTAGTGCGCGGCCCAGGCGGCGCCCAGGCCCGCCACGACGGCGAAGATGACGGTCAGCTCGCGGTTGCGGTACAGCGTCAACGTTCCGAGCACGACCACGGCGAGTTGGTTGAGCAGCAACAGCGCCGCGACGAGGCCGCCGGTCAACAGCAGCAGCCGGCCGATGCTCCAGGCGATTTCCGCGGCACTGCCGGCTCCGCCCAGAACGGTCATCAATAGCGCCAGCGGGACGACGGCCATGTCCTGCGTGAGCAGCACGGCCAGGCTGTTGCGGCCGTGCGGCATCTCGAGTTCGCTGCGCTCCATCAGAATCCGCAGCACGACGGCGGTACTCGATAGCGCGATCATCGCTCCGAAGCCGGCCGACTGGGTGGGCGTCAGCCCGAAGGCCATGGCCAGTGCCGCGGCCACCGCGAGCGTGAGCACGATTTGCAGGACGCCGCCCAGCAACGGCCTGCCGCCCAGCTTGCGCAAGCGATCGAGGGAGAACTCGAGTCCCAGGCTGAACAGCAGCAGCGCGACGCCGAGTTCGGCGATGGCCTCGATCTCGTGCTCGGAGCCCACCGCGCGAATGCTGCCTGGGCCGCCCAGCAACATGCCGGCCAGCAGATAGCCGACGAGCGGGCTTTGCCCGAAGCGTGAGAAGATGCCGCCGACCAGCAGCGATGCCGCCAGCAGGACGACGATGTCGCCAAGCAGGGGCCAGAGTTCCGAGGCCATCGATGCAGCGACGAGGGTGTAGTCAGCAGACCCGAACACGACCCGGCCGCTCCGCTATCAGACCGTTGAAGTACATCCTGGCCAACTTCAACCTCGCCAACTGCGGAGCAACGCTCCGCGCGGAAGCGCAGTTGCGACTTGCGTCATCATTTGAAGATCGCATCCAAGCGATCACGCAAGCCGGTTGAATACTTTCGCAGGCTGGCAGGGCGCGGTCGACCCATTGGCTCACTGCACGACCCAGGTTTCGCCGCTGGAGAAGAGGGATTGCAGGTCGCCTTTGCCGCGCTGTTGGGCGGCGGCGATCTGGTCGCCCAGCACTTCTTCGTAGCGGGGGGCGTCGATGTCGCGGAACACGCCGATCGGCTCGGGGAACTCGGGGTACGACATCCGCGACAGCAGGTAGGCCAGCGTCGGCTCGGGCGCCTTTTCGTCGTGGAACAGCAGATCGTCCTCGCTGATGCCCTTGCCCAGCTCGACCACTTCGGGGTTCATGCCGTTGAGGCGAATGCCCTTGTCGCGGTTCTTGCCGAAGATGAGCGGCTTGCCGTTTTCGAGGGTGAGCGTGCTGTCGGCCTTCACGTCGCGGCCGGTGGCGTACTCGAAGGCGCCGTCGTTGAACACGTTGCAGTTCTGATAGACCTCGACGAACGAGGTGCCCACGTGCTCGGCGGCCCGCTTGAGCGTGGCGGCCAGGTGCTTGATGTTGACGTCGATCGAGCGGGCCACGAAGGTGGCCTCGCAACCGATGGCCACGCAGAGGGGACGCAACGGCGTGTCGATGGCGCCGGCCGGCGTGCTCTTGGTGACCTGGCCCAGCACCGAGGTGGGCGAGTACTGCCCCTTGGTCAGGCCGTAGATGCGGTTGTTGAACAGCACGATGTTGATGTTCAAGTTGCGGCGGATGGCGTGCATCAGGTGATTGCCGCCGATCGACAGCGCGTCGCCGTCGCCGGTGATGACCCACACCGAGAGGTCGGGCCGGGCGATCTTGAGGCCCGAGGCCACGGCCGGGGCGCGGCCGTGAATCGAGTGCATGCCGTAGGTGTTGACGTAATAGGGGAAGCGGCTCGAGCAGCCGATGCCGGAAATGAACACGGTCTTCTCCGGGGGCACGCCGAGGGTCGGCAGCACCTTCTTCATCTGCGCGAGGATCGAATAGTCTCCGCAGCCCGGGCACCAGCGCACTTCCTGGTCGCTGGCGAAATCACCGGGGGTCAACACGGGCAACGCGGTTTCGGTACTCATTGCGGTCGGAGTTCCTTGGTGTTGTCTGACGGCGTCGGCCCGTTGGGGGGACCGCGGTCAGAGTCAGTCTTTCACGATTTGTTCGATCTTCTCGACGATTTCGCCCACGGCAAACGGCTTGCCCTGCACCTTGTTGAGCCCGATGGCATCGACGAGGAACTTGGAACGCAGCAGCATGCGGAGCTGGCCCGAGTTGAGTTCGGGCACCAGCACCTTGTCGAAGCGCCCGATGATCTCGGCCAGGTTCGACGGGAACGGGTTCAAGAATCGCAGGTGGGTGTGCGAGACGTTGGCGCCGCGGCGGCGAGCTTCGCGAACGCCCGTGGCACAGGCGCCGTAGGTGCCGCCCCAGCTAATGACCAGCAGCTTGCCGCTGGCGGGGCCCTCGACTTCCTGCGGCGGAATGTCGGCGGCCACGTTGGCCACCTTCTTGGCGCGGGTGTCGATCATGTGCTGGTGGTTGGCCGGCTCGTAGTTGACGTTGCCGGTGACGTCCTGCTTTTCGAGTCCGCCCAGGCGATGCATCAGGCCCGGCGTGCCCGGAATGGCCCAGGGGCGCGAGAGGCGCTCGTCGCGGGCATAGGGCATGAACGGCTCGCCGTTTTCGTTGGCCGGCGGATGCTTCACTTCGATCTGCGGCAGCGAGTCCACGTCGGGCACCTGCCACGGCTCAGCCCCGTTGGCGATGTAGCCGTCGGTCAGCAGGAACACGGGCGTCATATACCGCACGGCGATCTGCCAGGCATCGAGCGCGGCGTTAAAGCAGTCGGCTGGGCTGCGCGCCGCCACGATCGGGCAGGGGCATTCGCCGTTGCGGCCGAACATGGCTTGCAGCAGGTCGGCCTGCTCGGTCTTGGTGGGCAAGCCCGTGCTGGGGCCGCCGCGCTGGACGTTCACGACCACCAGTGGCAGCTCGGTCATCACGGCCAGGCCGATGGCTTCGGTCTTCAGCGCAATGCCTGGCCCGCTGGAAGCGGTGACGCCCATCGAACCGCTGAAGGCGGCTCCGATCGCCGAGCAGACGGCGGCAATCTCGTCCTCGGCCTGGAACGTGCGGACGCCGAAGTTCTTGTGCCGCACCAGCTCGTGCAGAATGTCGCTGGCGGGCGTGATCGGGTAGCTGCCGAAAAACAGCTCGCAGTTGCTGCGCACGGCGGCGGAGACCAGGCCCCACGCCAGGGCCTGGTTGCCGGTAATGTTTCGATACAGGCCAGGAGCCAGCTCGGCTTTGCTCACGCGGTACTGGCTGGCCATCGCGTCGGTGGTTTCGCCGAAGTTGTAGCCGGCCTTCAGCGCCCGGCGATTGGCTTCGGCCACCGCGGGCATCTTGCCGAACTTGGCGTCGATGTAGCGCAAGGTCGGCTCGAGCGAGCGATCGTAGAGCCAGAAGGTGAGCCCCATGGCGAAGAAGTTGCGGCAGCGGTCGCTTTCCTTCTGGCCCAGCCCCAAACCGTCGACGGCGGCGCGGGTAAGCTTGGTCATTTCGACCGGAAAGAGCTGGTAGCTTTCCAGGCTGCCGTCTTCCAGAGGGTTGGTCGTGTAGCCGGCTTGGGCCAGGCCCTTGTCGTCGAAGGCGTCGGAGTTGGCCACCAGGATGCCGCCGGGCATCAGGTCGCACAGGTTCGTCGCCAGCGCCGCCGGGTTCATCGCCACCAGCGCATCGACCTGGTCGCCGGGCGTGAAGATTTCGGTGCTGGCGAAGCGAATCTGAAAACCGCTGACGCCGGCCTTGGTGCCGCGCGGCGCTCGAATCTCGGCGGGGAAGTCGGGAAACGTCGCAATGTCGTTTCCGGCCAATGCCGAGGTGTTGGTCAGTTGCGTTCCGGCCAACTGCATACCGTCGCCCGAGTCGCCGCAGAAACGTACTGTCGCGGCATCCAACTCGACGAGTTGCTTGGAACGAGTTGTGGTGGCCATTTGGGGGTCCTGAAATCCTCTCTCTTCAAGCTCGGGGGCGCCGTGCGATTGCCAGGTTATCTTTAGCGGTTCGGCCGGCCGGGCAAGGGAATACTATCGGGAATTCGGTCGCCAATCAATTTGGTTCACTCTGTCGCGCTCCGTCGCGGGCGTCGCAACTCAATTCTTGAAATGACACGATTTCAAGAACGATCGACTGGCCCAGCCAAGCGCGGCGGGAGACTGCCCAAAGAGGCGACGTACCACCCCAGGCCCGGCTGCCGAGGCAGCCGACAGGCGGTCGAAGCGATCGCGCCGGCGCGCACGCGGCAAGCATGCTGCATGATCACGCAGACACGAGGAGGGACCCGTGAACGGAAGGAGGGATGTCGATCGATGCCGGCCGCGAGGAATGGTCTGCCCCGCCAGCGACAAGATCCATGTGAGCTCGAGGTTCACCGCACGCTCGTGCAAAGTAAGAGCTCGTTGTTGCTTAACGATGACGCTGTATTTAAATGTACCACCGCTGCTGCGGGCGGACAAGGACAATGCAGCTTGCCCAACCGAACCGCAAGGCGGGTGCGGGATTCGCGCGTTTTCCCGCGTTATTGGGGGTTTTCGCCGCTCGGGGGCTTTTGCGGATCGACGTAGAAGTCGGTGATATCAATGCCGCCTTTGAGCTCTTCTTCGACGAGCTTCATGCGGGCTTCGATTTTCTCCAAACGGCGCGCAAGCTGCGGCAGCAGTTGCGGCGAGGCGTCCGGTTTCTGGGGGCGCGGCACCTCGGGATAGCCCAGGTGCCGGTGCAGGGCGTTGAACAACAGCAGGGGGTCTTTCCCCCGGTTGGCGAGGGCGATGCGTCCTTCGCCCTCGCCGAACAGCACCGCGCGCGGCTGCTCGTCGTCCGCTGTGGGATGGCGGCGGGCATAGTGCTCGCTGCGCACGTAGATCAGATCGGCGAAGTCGACCAGGCCCACCTGGTGCCGCACGATGGCGATCCAGTCGCGCCAATCCTGGTTGAACATGGGATCGCCGCCGATGGCCTTGAGCCCCCGATCGTAGCCCAGGCGGTTGCGCGCGAGCGACTCGAACTCGTAGAGGAAGATGCCCTGCTCGGTGGCCCCTTGGGCGCGGTACTGGGCCTCGCGGGCCAGGATCTGCAGGGCCAGCATCATGTCGAACCGCCCGACGTCGCTTTCGGCCTCGCCGATGACAAATGTCTGAAAAGGCGTGAAGTAATGCGACAGTTTGGCCATCGCCGGGTGAAACACCCCGTTGAGCTTCAGCTCGCCGGTCAGAAAGTCGATCGCCAGCGGCAGCTTGGTCGTGGAAAGGGCCTCTTCGCGGACCATGCCCAACAGCTCCTGGGTCGACATGCCCAGCGTGGTGCGCTCGGCCAGCCGTCCAAAGAAGTGGGCCTGCTCGACGTGCTCTTCGCGATCCAGCATGAAATGGCGCTCGGTGGGCGTTCTGGTGGCTCGATCATACCACACCGCTACGCGGCACCGCCCGGTGCGAGAATCGGCCGGCCGCCGCTGGATGGCGCCTCCTTCGGTTGGGTATACTGCCAGTGCGTCGTCGAGGGGGCTGTTGAAAATCGAGGTTGCATGGACTTAGAAGAGGGCTGCACACCATGTTCGCGCGACGACTTTCGGGACGGCTGGTTCTCTGCACGTTGGGCCTGGCGATCGGCGTTTGCGGCGCGCTCGCTCAGGCGGCCGACACGATCGACCCGAGCAAGCTCAAGAAGGGCGACGAGCTCGAGGTGAAGGTCGGGCGGAATTGGGTGAAAGCGACCTTTGTCGAGCCCTTCTCATCCCAGTTGATCCACGTGAAGCGTGACGACTTTCCCGTGCCGGTCGGAGCATTCTTGAGCGACGTGCGTTTGCCGGCAAGAGGTCGCGGCGGCGTAGGAGCTAGTGCCGCGGAGAATCCCTTTGCCACGGAGGAAGAACGCATCGCCGCGCGCCAGCCGCGCACCTGGAGCGACGCCAGTGGCAAGTTCAAGGTCGAGGCCAAGCTGCTGCGCGTCGACGGCGACAACGTCGTCATCAAGCGCGCCGACGATAAGGAACTGGCGGTGCCGCTGGCCCGCTTGAGTGACGCCGACAAGAAGTACGTCGCCAGCATCGTGCCCGGCACCAGCACGGATTCGCCGGCGGAGGAAAGCGCCGAGGCGATGCCCGCGCGCGAGGTCGAACTGACCGAAACGCACCTGGGAGCGGCGCGGGTGGTGCAGATCTCCGGTCGGGATTGGAACTATCAGCCGGACGCGTCGCCCACGGAACGCAAGCTCCGCAACGTGCGGATCCCGCTCAAGGAGATCGAGTTCCTCGCGTCGGTCGAGTTGTTTCTGCTGCCCGACCAGGGCCGGGCGTTCGTCGCGGCCGCGCTATCGCACGGCAGCGAGCAGAAGGCGACCGTGCAGGCGATCGACTTGCAACGCGGGCTAGTGGTCGGCGAGGGAGTTTTCAGCAACGAAGTCACGCCGATCGACATGTCGCTCGACGGCAAATGGATTCTGGCCCGCTCGCAGGGATTCGGCACGGGCACGTCGGCCGAACTGCGGCTCTATGAGCGGAAGGGCATGAACGCCGAGCCCAAGGTGGCTTGGGTGCCCTACAACCATCACGGGCCCGCCACCGAATGGGCCGGACGGTGGAGCTACCCGTGGAACGCCGACGTGGAGTGGGCCAAGTTTCTCGGCTCGGAGCACGTCGTGACGCTGAGTCATGACAACGAGCTGGCGGTGTGGCAGATCGACGGGTTGAAGCCGATCTATCAAGCCAAGTTGTCGTCGTGGAGCCGTCCGACGTTTTCGGCCGGCGAGAACTACCTGGCCATGACGGTGCCCGAGGGCATCGCCATCTTGCACGCTGCCACCGGCGCGACGGCGGGAGTGCTTCCGCAGGAAAACGCGGGCGGGCCGAGCCTGCTTGCCTTTTCGCCCGACGGGACCAAGCTGGCCTCGTGCACGTACCAGGGACACTTGCGGGTGTGGGACCTGACCACGCAGAAGCTGATTCGAGAATTCAGCGTGTCCCCCTCGGGCGGTTCGACTTCCGCGCGGGACCTCGCATGGCTCGACGACAAGCTGCTATTGCGCGGCGACGACGTGGTCGACGTCGAGCATTATTGCACCGTGTGGAGCAGCGGCACCACGCCGCACCGCGAGGCCTACGCCGTGCTCGAAGACCAGCTTTGGCGGGTCGAACGTCCGCACGGAGGAGCGCTGATCACGTCGATGTCGGTTCCTCCCGCATCGGTGCGCGACCAATGGGCCAAGGTTCCGGCCGAGGCAGCCGTGGTGATTCGGCCGGGCATGGAAGTGGCCGTCGACATTCAAGTGGCCGACCAGTACGCAGACGAAGCGCGCCAGGCGATCGTCGATTCACTCACACGGCGCGGCATGAAGGTCGTGCCCGAGGCCGATCTGAAGCTGGTGGCCAAGATCGAGCTGGGGAAGACCGAGACGATGAACTACGAGACGCGCCAGTTCGGCCGCCCGTTCAGCCGCTCGACCACGCAGGTGAACGTGCAGCGGCAGATCGGCACGCTCAGCTACGAGTTGGGCGGCAAGACCGTTTGGAAACGCGAGCAGCACGGCGGTGCCCCCTGGCACATGCACTTGAAAGAGGGCGAGAACATTCAGCAGGCCGCGCAGGACAAGGCCCGCCTCGATTCCCGCATCTTTCAGAAAATGTGGGTGCCCGTGACCGTGGCCGACAAGGACAAAGTCGCCCAGGCCACACCGTCGTCCTAGGCGATCGGCGCTACGCAGGCCCGACAAGTGGCCTCGCAGGGCACGCCGGCCGCGTGCCGCGGCAGTGGCGCGCGACTGGCATGCCGACTGGCCGCGGCCCTATAATTGAGCGTAGGCGTCGCTGGCCCGCATTGGCTGCGACTACCCTGCCCCGCGCGCTTGGCAATCATGGCTAAAGCGCCCCCGTATCCGTATCGAGCGAGACGTGAAATCATGGGCGGCGAATTTTCTACGATCGAGGCGGCGATCGACGCGATTCATCGGGGCGAGATGATCATCGTCGTCGACGCCGAGGACCGCGAGAACGAAGGCGACTTCATCTGCGCGGCCGAGAAGGTCACGCCCGATATCGTCAACTTCATGATCACGCGCGGCCGCGGGCAGTTGTGCATGCCGATCCTGCCGGAAGTGTCCGATCGGCTCAAGCTCACGCCGATGGTCGAGGCCAACACCTCGTTCCTGGGCACCTCGTACACGGTGCCGGTCGACCACAAGTCGTGCCGCACCGGCATCACGGCGCAGGAACGGGCCAAGACGATCACCTCGATCATCGATCCAGCCAGCACGCCGGCCGACTTCGTGCGGCCCGGGCACTTGTTTCCGCTGGTGGCCAAGGAAGGCGGCGTGCTGCGCCGCGCCGGGCACACCGAGGCGGCGGTCGACCTGGTGCGGATGGCCGGTCTGGCGCCCGGCGGCGCGCTGTGCGAGATCCTGGGCGACGACGGCGATCGGGCCACGCGCGAGGACCTGTTCCAACTGGCGCGCGAGAACGACCTGGAAATCATCTCCATCGAAGAGCTGATTCGCTATCGCCGCATGCGCGAGAAGCTGGTCTATCGCATTACCGAGGCCCGGCTGCCCACGCGGCACGGCGAGTTCAAGTTGATCTTCTACGGCGTGAAGTACGAGGCCCAGCAGCCGTTCGTGCTGGTGATGGGCAAGCCCGACGAGGGCCCCGTGCCGCTAGTGCGATTGCACTCGGCCTGCTTCACCGGCGACGTGCTCACCTCGCTGCGCTGCGACTGCGGCGACCAGTTGAACCGGGCCCTGGAGATGATCGCCAGCGAGGGCTCAGGCGTATTGGTCTACCTGCCGCAGGAAGGCCGGGGCATCGGCCTGCTGGAAAAGGTGAAGGCCTACGCCCTGCAGGATCAGGGACTCGACACGGTCGAAGCCAACCTGGCGCTGGGCTTCAAGGCCGACACGCGCGACTACGGCGTCGGCATCCAGTTGCTCAAGGACCTGGGTTTGACCAAAGTGCGGCTGCTGACCAACAACCCCAAGAAGACCGACGCCTTCATCTACGGCGGCTTCGACCTGCAAGTGGTCGACCAGGTGCCGATCCATCCCGCCGTTAACGAGCACAACGCCCGGTACCTGGCCACGAAACGCGAGAAGATGGGGCACCAGTTGCCGGATACGGCGTAGCGCTGCCTCGGCGACTCGACCTGCGCTAATGGGCGCCGGTCAGGTGTTGCTCGGAGTTGCTGGTTCGCAGCTCGCGACGCTTCCCGGCCGCGACGCTCTGCTCGGCCGCGCTGCTCTCGCTGGAGGTGCGCCACAACTGCACGAGCGCCGCGGTGAGGCTTGGGCTCTCCGTCTGGCGATAGGGCGAGTCGGCCGGCAGCTCGGCCATCAGCCGGGCGTGGGCCTTGGCCAGGTTGTGGTACGGCAGCGAGGGGAACAAGTGGTGCAGGGCATGGAACCGCAGTCCCACCGGGGCCCATAGCGCCGAGAGGAACGGGTGGCGCGGGTAGTTGATCGAGTCGAGCAACTGGTCGAGAAACGTCACCTCGCCGCCGGCGTTGGTGTACCGGTGAGCTCCCAGCGTGCGCACGGCATTCATGAACAGGATGCACACGCTCACCAGGTACGCGGTCGGCAGGAACTGCCACGGCACGATGCCGGCGATGAGCAGGCCCGCGAGCGACGCACACCACAGAAAGCAAAGTACTTCCTGCAGGCGGAAGATCCGCAACACCTGCCGCGAGGGGAGCGGCCGAATGTACGTCGGGTCCATCACCATCGACGAAGCGTGCCGGTGCACGAAGTTGCGAAACCGGGGGCTGATCCACGACAGCGGCGCGAGGAGCAGAAAGCGCACGACGGCGATGATCGGAATCGCGAACGGCTGGCAGAGGTAGATCAGGATGTGCAGCGGCGACTGCGTGCCCAGCGGCAGGTATTCGCCGTCATCCTCGGTGCCGAAGTGCTTCCGCATGTGGTGTTCGACGTGCGTGTAGTACATGAAGCTGGGCATCAACAGCGGAATGCCGCAGAGCAGATTCCAGGCGATGCGAAACGCGCGGAACGTGCCGGCCCGCAGGTGCGTCAGCTCGTGGGTGAACAGCACGGCCCGGTAGAAGAGCAGACAGCAGGCCACGAAAGCCAGGATCTGCGGCAGCGAGAACGGCTCGAAGACGCGCCGCACCAGCGTGAAGCAGATCATGCCGCCCAGGGCCGAGAGCAAAAAGTCGGCCCAGTAGATGACCGGGTTGGGCGTGAACAGGTCTTTGACGATGTGCCGAGCCTCGGTCAGCGAGAGCTCCGGGTGCGCTAGCTGCTTCATCTGACGAGAACCTCGAACGGGACGGGCACGGGAAGTCTGCGATTTGAAAGTCGGATCACGGGGAATGTCGGGCCGAGTCGTTTGCCGTCCGGGGGCGGAACCCGGAAGGCGGGGCGACATTCGTGACTGACCTTCGCTGCGACTGATGCGCGGCACAGGGCGGCTACATTCAGCCATAATTCCGTATCGGCCGGTGGACCGCCGATTCCATAGTCAAATTAGTGAACATCGGGGGTTCTGGGGACCGAACCTAATTGCGTAGCTTGTTCTGCCTGTCTGGAAACGATACGATGATGTTGTTTCTAAGCCTTGCAAACAGCGCACCTTACGGCACGACGTGCCGCATTGCCTTCCTTCCGCCCCCTGGGCCTGCAAGCGATCTGAGCCAGCGCAACGCTAAGATTCCGCTGCCTGAGCTCTCGCCTTGCATCACGCATGCCAGACCATGATTGATCGAGCGCCGGAAATCGTGATCACCGGAATTGGAGCCGCCAGCCCGATTGGCGTCGGCTTCGAGGCCGTGCGCGAGTCGTTGGCCGCGGGCAACAGCGGCGTGCGCCGGCTCGGCGCGTTCGACACGCCCGAGTTTCCTGTGCGGATCGGAGCCGAAGTGGTCGACTTCGAACCAAAGAAGCACGTGTCGGCCCGCAAGAGCCTGAAGGTGATGTCGCGTAGCATCCAGTTGGCATTCGCCTCGGCGCAAGCGGCGATCGACCAGGCGGGCTTGAAGGACTCCGGCGTCGAGCCCGACCGCATCGGCGTGGAGTTCGGCGCCGATATGATGCAGGTCGAGCCGCAGGAGCTGGTCGACGCGTTTCGCACCTGCGTCACCGAGGGCAAGTTCGACTACGCCCAGTGGGACGAGCGGGCCATGGGCGAGATGTTTCCGCTGTGGATGCTGAAGTACCTGCCCAACATGCCGGCCTGCCACGTGGCGATTGCCTACGATGCCCGCGGGCCGAACAATACGATCGTGCTGGCCGAGGCCTCGAGCCTGTTGGCGATTGCCGAGGGCATGCGAGTGATTCAGCGCGGCGCGGCCGACGCGATGATCGTGGGCGGCACGGGCTCGCGGATCCATCCGATGACTTGGGCGTTTCGCGACAACATTCAGTTGCACTCGCCGCGGACCGAGCAGCCGGAGCTGGTGTCGCGCCCGTTCGACGCCGGCCGCGACGGCATGGTGTACGGCGAAGGCGCAGCGGCCTTCGTGCTCGAAACCCGGCAAAACGCCGAGGCCCGCGGAGCCCGCGTGCTGGCGCGAATCTTGGGCTTTGCCAGCCGGTTCGAAGCGTGCACGCCGGCCAAGACGTTTCCCGGCGAGGCGATTCGGGCTTCGATTCGCCAGGCGATGGCCGAAGCGCACCTCGAGCCGAGCGAAATCGGCCACGTCAACGCTCACGGCCTGAGCACCCGGCTGCACGACCAGGGCGAGGCCCACGCCATTCGCGATACGCTGGGCGACGTGCCCGTGACGGCGATGAAGAGTTACTTCGGCAATCTCGGCGCCGGCGGCGGGGCGGTGGAACTGCTGGGCACGCTCTCGGCTTTCGAAACCGGCAGCGTGCCGCGGACGCTCAACTACGAGCAGGAAGATCCGCAGTGCCCGATCAACGTCGTGCGCGAGCCGCTCGCTACGAAGCACAAGACGGCCGTGGTGCTCAACCAGACGCTGATGGGCCAATCGCTGGCCATGGTGCTGGCCGGCGAGTAAGGCAGCGGCGAACGTAGGCGTGCTAGGTTTGCGTGCCCGCGCGGTGCGAAGCGTCGTGGCGCACCAGCGCCGGAGTCGGCCCGTGCGTCGGCGGCGGGGCCGACTTCTCGAGTTCTTCGATCCGTTTTTCGGCCTCGGCCTGTTTGACCAGCCGGCGGCCGAAGAAGTGCGCGATCGGGCTGGCTAGCACCGAGGCCAGCATGAACAGGTTGCCCACCAGGGCCGCGGAGAGCAGCAGGAACATCATCGCCCCGAAGCGCTGGGTCGGCACGAACGAGCTTAGGGCAAACACGGCCAGCCCCAGGCCCAGCACGGCCCAACTCTGGTACATCGCCCGGGCGCAGCCTTCGTAGGCCAGCATGATCGCGCCCTTGCGCGGACGGCCTTCGCGCAGTCCGCGGCGGTACCAGATGAGGAAGTGCACGACGTCGTCGACCGAAACGCCCAAGGCCACGGTGGGCGTCATGATCGTGCCGACGTCGATCACGATGCCGAGCCAGCCCATCAGGCCGAACACGATCATGATCGGGAAGATGGACGGCACGAGCAGAATCAGCCCGGCCGAAAGATCCCAGAACACGAGCGTCATCACGGCGCCGATCGTCAGCAGGTCGGTGACGAAGTTCCAGGCCAGGCCGTTGAGCATTTCGCGCTGGGCTTTGTAAACGACCGGCACCATGCCAGTGTAGACGGCCGACACACCCATGTCGCCGGCTGGCTCGACCGCGGCCAGGGTTTGCACCGCGGCGCCCGAGGCAGCCTGCTGTTGGGCCTGGCGCCTGGTCCACTCCTTGGCCAGCCGCTGGCGCTCGGCGACCAGGATCGGATCGACGCTCTTGCGGATCTCTTCTTTGAATTCGCCGTAGTCGACGTCGTTGAGCGCGCCGACCCGGGCGCTGATGCGCCATAGCTCGGTGTCGCCGTCGAGGCTCATGAAGTCGCTCTCGAGGTACGCGTCGCGGTTGGCCACCAGGCGCTTGTCGGTCACGCTGCGGTTCATCCGCGCCGACAGGAAGCCGCGGCGGCCCTTGGGCAACTCGGGGGCGAACGTGGCGGCCGACATCGTGCAGCCGATGTGGTCGATCGACTGCATCTGCTGCTGAATGCGCTGGATCAGCTCCATCTTTTGGAGCATCGTCATCTCGTCGTTGTCGATCTTGACGATGACTTCCATCGGCACCAGCGGGCCCAGGTTGTCCTCAAGCCACTGGTAGTCGTGAATGATCTGGGCGCTGGGCGAGAACAGCTTGGTCAGCTTGATCGACGTGTCGACGCGGGTCAGGCCGTAGCCGCAGGCGATCATGATCAGCATCAGCCCGGCGAACACCAGGCGGTGGCGATTGATCGCGCCTTGCAGCAGCACCCGCCAGCGGTGCGGCAGGTCGATGTCTTCGGCCTTGGGCTGCTCGCCGTCGAGCAGGCTGTGCGGCTTCATCGGCCAGAGCTGCATCCAGGCCGGCAGGAACAGGAACAACAGCACCAACGTGGACATCACGCCGGCGGCCGAGAAGATGCCGAACATCTGAATCGGCACCAGCTCACTGGTATACAGCGAGGCCAGACCGGCCGAAGTGGTGCAGGCGGCCAGAATGCACGGCAGCCACGAATGTTGCAGCGCGCGGGCCGGGGCCCCTTCGACGCCGCCCTCGGCCACCGAGTCGCGGTAGTAATTCGAAAAGTGAATGGCGCCGGAAATGCCCGCCACGTACACCACCGCGGGCATCGTCAGCAGGATGGCGTTCATGTTGGCGCCCGAGTAGTGCACGATCGCCAGGCTGATGGCACCCGAGTAGAGCGCGGTGCTGAAGACCATGATCGTGAGGCGCACGCTGCGCAAGCACCAGAAGGCCAGCAGCAGTCCCACGGCGCCGGCAGGAATGAACAGCCGGATGAGCGTTTTTTCGCCTTCAACGCTGATGGCGACGTTGTCGACCGGCGGACCGCCCATCTTGACGCGCTCAGGCGCCAGGCCCAGTTCGTCTTCGCACACCGAGTACAGCTTGGTCAGCGTAGCGCGCAGATCGCGCTTGCCCTCCTCGGTGAGCGTCACGACGGCGCAGGTGGTTTCGTTGTCGGCGCCCAGGAACAACAGCCGCATGCGGTCCATGGCCTCGGAGACCGAGAGGCTGATCGGGGCTTCAGTCAGCGTATCGAGGATGCGCGTGCCGGTGTCGACGTGCTTGAACAGCGGGCCCGTGGCCTTGGGCTTGCCCGTGTCGCGCTCCATGAACCACTTGGCGATCAGGATGTCGTCGTACCAGTTGCCCTGCTCGGGCTCGGGCAGCGGGCCGTAGTGCGGCTGCGGATCGTTCGCCCCCGGCGGCACCAACTTCTTGGCCAGCAGTTCCAGCCGGGGGTCGTCCAGATGGCAACCTTCCCAACTGATCAGCACGAACGTTTCGTTGTCGAAGTGCTTCTTGAACCAGGTGAAGTCCTGCGTCTCGGCGTAGGTCTTGGGCAGCCAGTCGTGGACGTCGTTGTCGTTGCTTTGCAGGGCCTTGCGCGCGCCGCGACCCATCATGGGCAGCAGGAACACAGCCACCAGAATGATCAGGAAACTGAAGCGAGTGAAGAATTTGTCTAGCACGCGCGAGCCCTAGGTGGCTCCATGATGCGCCAAACCGCGTCCCTTCGGCACGACCGCGTGTGCAGAGAGTAGGAGGTACCGGGGCGTTCCCGGGCGGTTAGCCATCCATGGCGAAGAGTAAAGGTACCTGTTCGATACCTTCGGAGTCTATATGCGGCGGACTTGAACTCGGTTGGAGGGTCCGTCGCCGCGACGCATTCTTCCCAGGTTCACACGGCGTGCTAGCGGTACCACTCCAAGCCCAGCGAGACGCCCTGGAAGAACAGGGCGTGCGAGTCGGAGATTTCCGCCGGGATGCTGGGGAAGAAGGTCAACTGGTTTTGGGCCAGCGCCAGATCGGTGACCCACATCAGGTCGTAGGAGGCACGCAGCCCGAAGTTGGGCCGAAAGCGATACTCGCCGACGAAGCTGAGTTCGCCCACGAACGACATGGTGTGGTCTTTGGCGAACTCGTCGCGATTGGGCACCAGCGGTTCGCCGTCGGTATCCAGGATGCGGACCGTGCTGGACTGCGAGGCCCAGTTGACCAGCGGGGCGGCCTTAATGCGCGTGCCGACGCGCCAGTAGGCGCGCTCGACGAACAGGTCGGCTCCGATCTGCGGGCCGACCATGTTGTTGTGCGTCACGACGTCGTAGTTGCCCGTGCCTTCGGTGGCGTCGGCAAACCATTGAATCCGCTCGTTGACGATGGCCACGCGAAGCCCGGCAAAGAACGAGCCCAGTAGCCGGGGAGTCGCTTCGCGGATCCAGCAGCCGTCGCGGCTGTAGACCATGCGGTCGCGTCCCAGGCGGCGGTCGATGCGATAGTTGAACTCGTAGCTGTTGAAGTCGGAGGTCTGATCGAACCCCTGCACGGTCGAGCCGGTATACACCGGCACCGTGAATCCCGGATCGAGCGGGCTGACCAGTTGGCCGTCGGCCGAGGAGAGACTCTGGGCGTACTGCCAGTGGGTGAGCCCCAGAAAGGTAAACTCAACCGAGTGGTCGCGGTTGTTGGAATCGCGGCCCAGGTACCGGCCCAGGGTGGACCGCAGGCCGGGCTCGAAGCCCAAGTCGAGTTGGACATTGAGTTGCTCTTGCGGAAACGTGAAGTCGAAGGCCAACTGCACGTCGTTCTTCACCATCGCCGTGCGCGAAAGATACACGGCGCTTTGCTCGGTGTACCAGAAACCGTTACGCAGCCAGTCGCCGGAGCTGACGGCCGGCGCGGGCGCGAACGGATCGACCGGGTGGGCGTCGTATTCCTCGATCACCGGCCCGTCGAATGCGCCCGACGAGGCGGCCGGATCGACCATCATCGGCCGGGCCTGCGGATCGAAGTACGACGCGCTGAATCCGAGCGGCTCGTGCGGATTGGGGTGCTGCGCGATGTAGACCGACGGTTCGACGTCGTCGACGACAAATCCCTCGTCGACCTGTTCCACCGGCGGTCCGGCAGGCGCAAGCGCGTGCGACGCCCCGCGGCTGCCATATCGGGCCCCGGGCCGGTCGGCCGCGGGCGCAGCGGCAGCCCAGCCTGCGATCGCGATCCATGTCAGCAATACGACTCTGCTGTGCACGACGACGACTATCCTTCTGAAATCCCAGCGGTGCTAGCTCGATGGGCAGTCCGCGGGCCCACCGCGAGACGGCGTCAGGTACATCGGCGCCCGAGCGGCCCGCAAATCAGGAATAATCGTTAGCATTTCAAGATTAGGAAAAGTCGGTGCAGATTCTCCAAAGGTCCCGGCCTTGCTGGTACTCCATGGCCGGGCTCTCCGCGCCAGGGGCAGCAAGCCGAATTTGAATCCCGCCCGCCGAATCGCCTTGTGTTTCAGGGGTTAAGGGGTACAAAGACTTAGTGAGGTGTCAGGCTCGCGTGTGCGAGGCCCTCGGGGCCCCAAACCCCGGCAGTCGCGGCATGACCCGATCCTCGCAACCCAGCCATCGTCGCCCTTTGGGCAGTCGATATAAATTCCCAAGAACACCCAAGCTAAGCGAGCACGCCATGAGTTCACCTTTGCGCTCCCTGATTGCCAGCGGGACCAAGCTGTGGCTCGACTCTGTCGATCCCGATCTGATCGCCAAGAACCGGGCCGAGGGCGCAACCGGTGCGACCTCGAACCCGATCATCATCTCCAACCTGATCGAGACGGGCCGTTTCGACAGCGACATGGAGCAGGCCATCGACGAGAAGCTGTCCGACGAGGAAATCGCCTGGCGGCTGGCCGACATTCTGGTCAGCCATGCCCAGAGCGTGTTTCGGCCCGTCTGGGACCAGACGCACGGCAACGACGGCTACGTCAGCTTCGAGCTCGATCCGCTGCTGGAAGACCCCGAGGCGAACATTCCGCACGATAAGCGCGTGGCGCGCTACATCGAGCTGGGCAAGAAGTGGTCGCAGGGCCACGTGAACCGCATGATGAAGGTGCCGGCCACGCCCGCCGGCATCGAGGCGGTCGAGGAGCTGGCCGCGGGTGGCATCACGGTCAACGTCACGCTCACCTTCACCGAGCGGCAGTACGAGGCGGCCCGCGACGCCATGTGGCGCGGTGCGCAGCGCTACGGCAACCCCGAGCACTTCAAGAGCGTGTACAGCATCTTCGTCTCGCGGGTCGACGTGTACACGGCCAAGCACGTGCCGCAGCTATCGGAAGCGGCCCAGGGCATGGTGGGCATCGTGGGCGCGAAGCGGATCTGGGCCATGAACAAGGAGTTCTGGGCCGACAAGAAGCTGCCGCTCGATCAGGAGATCGTGTTCGCCAGCACCGGCACCAAGATGAAAGACGATCCGCCGTGGAAATATGCCGCGGCGTTTGCCGGTAGCGACATCGAAACCAACCCGCCGGCCACGAACGAAGCGATCGCCGAGAGCGGCCGCACGTTCTCGCGCGAGATCGACCAGATGCCGCCGAAGGAAGTGCTCGACGAAATCGATCGCGAGGTGAAGGTCGAGCATCTCGAAGAGACGCTGATGGCCGAGGGCATCAAGAAGTTCACCGACCCGCAGAAAGAGCTGCTGGCTCTGATCGCCCGCAAGCGGAAGTCGCTGGCCGGCGCGAAATAGGCACAAGCTCGATCGCCGCCGGTCGCCGCACGCGTGCGCGGCCGGCGGCCTCTTTTGTGGCACGGGGGGCGCTCCCCGCGGACCCCCGGCGGGTCGAATTCCCTGGCCGGAAATGATACGATTCACGGCGCCACTTCGCGCGCCTCGTATCTCCGACCCCCGTGAGCCCTCATGCCCATCGATCCCTATTCTCCCTGTCCCGGCGGGACCGGCAAAAAGATCAAGTTCTGCTGCTCCGACCTGGTGGGCGAACTCGAAAAGATCCAGCGGATGCTCGAAGGCGATCAGCGCGCCGCCTGCTTGGACCACATCGAGAGCATCGAAGCGAAATACCCCGAGCGGGCCTGCCTGCTGTCGACCAAGGCCATGCTGCAGGCGCAACTGGGACAGGAAAAACAAGCCGAGGAAACGCTGGGCACGTTCCTGGCGAAGTACCCGGACAACCCCGTGGCCCTGGCCGAAAAAGCGACGCTGGTCGCCGCTTCCGAAGGGGGCGTGGCGGCGTTGACGCTCGTGCAGCAGGCACTGGAAAGCTGCGTCGAGCAGATTCCCGCACAGGTCTACGACGCCATCGGCCTGGTCGCGCAGATCCTGATTGCCGAGAACCAGGTGCTGGCCGGACGCGGGCACCTGATCCTGCAACTGGGCTTTAGCGGCTCGCAGGATCAGCAGCCCCTGCAGTTGCTGATGCGGGTGAACAACTCGTCGTCGATTCCGCTGGTGGCCAAGCAGGAGTTTCCGCTGTTGCCGGCGCCGGAAGACGCGTTGTGGAAAAGCGCGTTTCAAAAAGCGCTCGAGCCGGCGATGCGGGGCTGTTGGAGAAAAGGCGCCGCGCAGCTGACCGAGTTGGCGAAGGAAGTCGGCGAGTGGCCCGCCATTCGTCACAACGTGGCCGTGCTGCGGACCTGGCTGGCCGACACGCCTGGGGCGATCGCAGCCTGGCGTCACTACGCCGCGGCCGATATCCCGCTCGACGACGCGGTCGAGGCCGAGGCCATGGCTCAGACGCTCGATCCCGAGGCGGTCGACCTGGTCGATCTGGTATCGGTCGAGTACGAGTTGAAAGACATCGAAGTGGCCCAGGCCCAGCTCGCGGCCAGCCCGCTCGCGCTGCACATGCCGGTGGACCTGTCGCAGATGGGCAGCGAGGACCAGCCGCCGCCGAAAACCGGTTTCTGGCTGCTCAGCCGCGACGTGCCCGAAAGCGCCGCGGGACTGACGCCGGCCGACGTGCCGCAGGTGGTGGGGCAGGTGTTCGTCTACGGCAAGCAAACCGACCGCGCGGCGCGCGTCGAGCTGGCGGCCTACCGCCCGCAATTGGAGCAGGGGGCCGCGAAGCTGACCGACATCGTGGGCGACGCCCTGGGACCCCAGGGCGAATCGATGGTCCGCACCGAAGTGCCGGCGCTGCAGCACGCGCTGACGACCAACTGGCGGTTGCCCTCCGATACGTCGCCGGAAAAGCGGCGCGAGCTGGTCGAAGCCCAGCGGCACCAGGTGCTGTTGAACGTTTGGCCCGAGATGCCGCAGAAGATCTTTGGCGGCAAGAGTGCCAGCGAAATTGCCGGCGACAAAGATCAGCAAATCAAGTTGCTGGCGGCGGTCCTGCTCCTGGAGATGGCCACCGACGCGGTGGCGGCCGAATTCGACTACAACGAGCTGCGCCGCAAGCTCGGCTGTCCGGTGCTGGGGCCGATCGACCCCTCGACGGTCAACCTGGCCGAGTTGCCGCTGCTGCGGCTAGCGCGCGTCGAAGTCAAGAAGCTCAACGACGATCAACTGATCGATCTGTATCGCCGGGCCGACCACTATCGCCACGTGGCGGCGCTGCGCAAACTGGCGCCCGAGGTGGCCGAGCGACCGTCGCTCGACGGCAAGATCGACAAGTCGGAAGTCTACGGGTTGCTCGCGCAGATCGAGCCCGACTCGAGTAAGGTCGTGGCGCTGTTGAACCAGGCCCGCACGGCGGCCGAAGCGGCCGGCAAGTCGACCGCGCCGTGGGACCTGACCGAGTTGGCCATGCGGATCGGCGAGGGCGAGGTGGCCGAAGCCGATAAGCTGCTGCACCACATTCGCGACGAACACATCCGCGAGCCGGGCGTGGCCCAGGCCCTGTTTCAGATTTTGTCCGATGCCGGCATCATCGGCCCCGACGGCAAGCCGGCCGTGCCCGGGGGCGGTGCCGGCGAAGCCTCGCCCCTGGCGCCGCAAGCCGCGCCGGCGGCCGAAGCGGGCAAAATCTGGACGCCCGGCGGCGACGAGCCCTCCGGCGGCGGCAAGAAGTCGGGCATCTGGACGCCCGACTAGCCGTCTGACGATTCTTGCCGCAGACTACAGGTAGCGGCCGTTCGGCTGTCGAAGCGCGGAACAAGCGCGCAAGGTGCCCCATGAACGACGAGTTCGAATTCGACGCGGTCCACATGGCCCGCGCTCTCGAACTGGCGGCCCAAGGCCAGGGCCTGGTCGAGCCCAACCCGATGGTCGGCTGCACGATCGTGCGCGACGGCGAGACCGTGGGCGAGGGCTTTCACCGTCGCTATGGCGGACCGCATGCCGAGATCGAAGCGCTGCAGGTGGCGGGGAAACGCGCGGCGGGCGCGACGGCCTACGTCACGCTGGAGCCTTGCTGCCACCACGGCAAAACGCCGCCCTGCTCCGAGGCGCTGATCGCAGCAGGCCTGCGGCGGGTCGTCGTGGCCCAACGCGATCCATTTCCACAAGTCGACGGCGGCGGCATCCAGGCCCTCGAGGCGGCCGGCATCGACGTCGACGTCGGGCTCCAGGAAGAGCTCGCCCGGGAGTTGAACGCGCCGTATCTAAAGCTTGTCGGCCGGGGGCGACCCTGGGTGATTGCCAAGTGGGCCATGACGCTCGACGGCAAGCTGGCCACGCACGCAGGCGACAGCCGCTGGATCTCGTGCGAAGCCTCGCGCGCCGCCGTGCATCGCCTGCGCGGACGCGTCGACGCGATCGTCGTGGGACGCGGTACCGCCGAGGCCGACGATCCGCTGCTGACGGTCCGACCGCCGGGGGCGCGAACGCCCGCGCGGATTGTGCTCGATTCGCGCGGATCGCTGGCGGCCGAGAGTCAGTTGGTGCGCACCGCGGGCGACGCGCCGGTGATCGTTGCCGTGGCCGACAGCGCGCCGGGCGATGCGCGCGACAAACTTGCCGCGGCCGGCTGCGAGGTGCTCGCTTGTGCCGGAGCAAGCCACGCTGAGCGGCTGGAAGCGCTGCTCGACGAGTTGGGGCGGCGCCGGATGACCAACGTGCTGGTCGAAGGCGGCAGCACGCTGCTGGGGGCGCTGTTCGATGCCGGGGCAATCGACGAAGTGCACGCCTTCATCGCGCCGAAGCTCGCCGGAGGGCAGGGGGCGCCGAGCCCCGTCGGCGGCCAGGGCGTCGACCTGATGGCGCAGGCCGTATCGCTGATAAGGCCGGTGATCGAGCTCTCGGGCGACGATGTCTACATCCACGGACGCATCGCCCGCCAGCAAGCGCGCTAGCGGCGGAGCGAGACGGGCTTCTTCGGTCCGGTCGGTCGCAAGGGAGCCGCGACCGGTGCCGTGGCCGAGGCTCGTACGACCGGCTGCGGTGTCGAGCCGAGTTCGAGACGATAGAGATGCGTGTCGGTGCGGAAGTAGATCGCGCCGCCCACGAATGCCGGCGAGGCCAGGGCCTGTCCGTCGAGATGGTTCGTGGCCAGCAAGTCGAAGTGGTCGCCGCCTCGCACGACGTAGGTCGTGGCGTCTTCGGCCACGAGGTAGATCTTGCCGTCGGCCGCCGTGGGCGAGGCCGAGAAGTTGCCGGCCAGCCGTTCGCGCCACAGCTCCTTGCCCGTGGATGCGTGCACGCAGGTGAGCACGCCCATGTCGCTCACCAGGTACAGCCGGCCGTCGCTCACCAGCGGCGATGGATTGTGCGGCACGCCGCGGCGAATCGAGTAGGCGATGTGGCTGTCGGTCACGTCGCCGCTGCCACCGAGGCGAATGGCCAACAGCGAGGGGTTCCAGTAGCCCGTGCAGCAAAAGACCAGTCCGCCGGCGGCGACCGGGCGCGGCACGACCGAGTGGCCCGTGTAACGGCAGCGCCACAGTTCCTGCCCCGTAGCCGGCGCGAAGGCGATCGCGGCGTTGCCGCGGCTGGTGACCAGTTGCTCGGCGCCGCCCATGTCGACCAGCGTGGGCGTGGAGTACGCCTGGTCTCCCTGGTGGTCGGCGCGCCACCGCACGCGGCCGGTGCGCTTGTCGAGCGCCACGAGATACTGCTCGTCGGGGGCGTCGCAGGCGACGATCAACAGGTCGTTCCACAAGACCGGCGAGCCGCCGGGCCCGTGGCGATGGTCGTACTTGAGTTGCGTTTGCCAGACGACCTGGCCGTCGGTCGTGAGGCAGGCCGTACCGTGCGCCCCGTAGTGAACGAACACGTGGCGGCCGTCGACCACCGGCGTCGGCGAGGCATGGCTGTTCTTCGAGGCGATGCGGCCCAGGTCGTCCTGGTGGAACACTTCGACGTCGTGCACCACGCTGCCGCTGTCGCGATCGACGCAGACCGCGCGGAGCGAGCCCTGTTCGCTGATGGCCGTGGTGAGCCAGACCTGCGATCCGACCACGACCGGCGAAGACCAGCCCAGGCCCGCGATCGGCGTTTTCCAGCGCACGTTCTGCGTCTCGCTCCAGGTAGTGGGCAGGCTGGTGGTCGCGGCGTGGCCTTGCCCGTCGGGTCCGCGAAACTGCGGCCAGTCTTCGGCGGCCGCTGGTACCGCGGCGATGGCGAGGCTCGCCAGCGCGAGCAGCAGCAGGAGAGTCGTGCGAAACGTCATGAAGCACCCCGAGGAAAGGCGGACCCGAAAGGTCGGCTAACGTACGAGTTCGAGTTGTGGCCTGGTGCGGCGTAGTTCATCGAGCGCCGCATCGCTGATCGGCGTGCCGCGCACGTCGAGCCGCACCAATTGCGGCCAGTTGCCAACGACGTGAATGATGCCGTCGCCCACGTCGGTCTGCGAAACGTCGAGCATCGCCAGTTGGCTCAAGGGCGCAAGCCGCGCGAGGCCCTCGCTGTCGACTTGCGTGCCGCTGAGAGTGAGTTGCACGAGCCCCCGCAGTTGAGCCAACGCGGGCATGCCGTCGCTGGTGACGTCGGTGCCGCCGAGCAGCAGCACGCGCAATCCGCCGCAGCGGGCCAGGTGCTTCAGGCCTTCGTCGCTGATCGGCAGGTTGGACAGGTCGAGCCCTTCGAGACGATGCGCGGCCGAGAGGTGACGCAGCCCGTTGTCGGTCACTTGCGTGGCCGCCAGCGCTAGCGCCCGCAGGTTGGCCATGTACGGCACGCGCGCCAGTGCCCCGTCGCCCACTTGGGTCTGGTCGAGCCACAGTCGCTCGAGCTTCGGCAATTGCCGCAGCACGTCCAGCGAGCGGTCGGTCACGCGATTGTAGGACAACTTCAGGGCCCGCAACTCGCTCAGGGCGGCCAGGTGCGCCACGCCCTCGTCGGTCACCTTGGCGTCGAACAGGTACAGCTCTTCCAGTTGCGGCAGCCGGGCCACAAGGGCCAGCCCCTCGTCGCCGGTTTGCGTCCAGTTCAGGTTCAGAATCCGCAGGCTCTGCAAGCCTTGCAAGTGCGCCAGCCCCCGGGCGGAGGTCTTGGTGTCGTGCAGCGCCAGGCCTTCCAACTGGCTAAGGCCGCTCAGGTTGGCCAGGCCGTCGTCGGTGACGCGCGTCTGTTGCAGCTTGAGCACTTGCAGTTGCGTCAGCCCGCGCACTGCTTGCAGCCCCTCGTCGGTGACGTTGGTGCGCGAGAGGTCGAGCCAGCGCAGGTCGCGCACCGCGTGCAGGTGTTCGAGCCCTTCATCGCCGGCATACCAGGTGACCAGGCGAAACGCGTTGCCCTGCGCGTCGTTTTCAATCTGGTGCTGGCCGCCGAGTTGTTCGATCTGCGCAATCGCGGCATCGCTCTCGGCACTGCCGCCGGGCAGCAGCCGCGCGAGCGAGAATCCACCCGGTTCGGCGGCCGGGGCGGTGGGCGGCGGACGACGCGCCGGTTGCGCTCCCGCAGGCTGCACGGACATCAGCCACGCGGGCACCAGAGCCATCGCCAGGAAGAGAATCCGCATCATGGTTTTTCTTCGGCCATATACTCCGAAACGGTGCGCGAGGCGCGACGCTGTCGCTTGAGAAAGTCGATCCAACTGGCCCGCCGCACCGGGCGCCGCGGCGTGGTAGGCACCTGCGGCGTGCCGTGTTCGGGCGGCAACGTCAGCTCGGGGACGACCGTGTCGTCGGGCGCGGGCATGTTTGGGGTACTACGACGCGTGCCGAGCGGGTTGCGAAAGAACCCTTTGGCGCCCGCCACGAAGCGATTCCAGCCCGAGGGCGGCGCGTGCTGGACCGTCGCCGGCGGCGCAGCAGCCATCGCCAGCACGGCGAGTCCGATCACCAGGCAGCGTTTGCATCGCATGAAGACGTCACCCCAATAGCGGTGTGCGCGGCTTGGTTTTTCCAGGGTGGTTGGCCCTCCCGCCCGAAGCGCGGGGCGGGAGTGTCGCAAAAAGGGCGCCCAGGGTCCAGCCCGGGTGAACGCGTGCTCGCTAGCACCAGGGATGCGCAAAACGGCGTGCGCGCACCGGCTTTGGCGCGGCCTGCCCGTGGGATGGCCGCGTCCGGCGAAATTTTTCTGCTAGCCCGATCGCGCACGCAGGGACTACAATTCACGATTCGCCCGAGACCAGAACGAACGGAATCGCGCTGCTGAAAAGAGAGCTATGGCCGCTTCGGACATCGTCATTAAGGGAGCCCGAGAGCACAACTTACGCGACATCGGGCTGTCGCTTCCCCGCCATCGCCTGATCTGTCTCACCGGCGTGAGCGGGTCGGGAAAGAGTTCGCTGGCATTCGACACGCTGTATGCCGAAGGGCAGCGGCGCTACGTCGAAAGCCTGTCGAGCTTCGCCCGGCAGTTTCTGGGCCAGATGCCCAAGCCCGATGTGGACTACATCGGCGGCCTGAGCCCGTCGATTTCGATCTCGCAGAAGTCCTCGGGCCAGAACCCGCGCTCGACCGTGGGCACGATCACCGAGATTTACGACTACCTGCGCGTGCTGTATGCCCGCACGGGGCAGGGGCATTGCCCCGAGTGTTCGCGGCCGATCACGGCCCAGACGCGCGAGCAGATCATCGAGCGGATCGGCGCTCTGCCGGCGGGCACGCGGTTTGTCGTGTTGGCTCCGCTCATTCGCGCCCAGAAGGGCGAATACCGCGATCTGTTCGTCGACTTGCAGAAGCAGGGGTTTGCCCGGGCGCGCGTCGATGGGCGTATCGTGTCGCTGTCGGACGATTTGAATCTCGATCGCCAGATGCGGCACAACATCGAAGTGGTCGTCGATCGCCTCGTGGCGGGACAAGCCCGGCCGCGGCTGGCCGAGGCGGTGGAGCTGGCCCTGAAGATGGGGCAGGGGAATCTGATTGTCGCGACCGACGCCGCGGCGGGCCAAGCCGCCAGCGAGCCGGAGGCCGAAGCGGCCAAGCCGGGCAAACGCGCTCGTCGCACGGGCAAGAAGCGCTCCGCAGCCAGCGATGCCACGGCGGACGACTTGCAGCTTTCGGCGCACTACGCCTGCACGCACTGCGGTTTGAGCTTCGAGCCGCCCAGCCCGCAGTTGTTCAGCTTCAATAGCCCGCAGGGCATGTGCGAGTACTGCGACGGGCTTGGCGAATTGTACAGCTTCGATCCGGCGCTGTTGGTGCCCGATGCCTCGTTGTCGTTCAAGCAAGGGGCCTTCGAGCTGCTGGGCGCGTGGCGCGACCTGGGGCGCTGGAAGCGACACATCTACCAGGGCGTGGCCGATACCGTCGAGCGCAAGCACGATCTGCCCAAGGGCACAATGCTCGATACGCCCTGGCAGGATCTCGATAAGCAGCTCAAGGACTTCTGGCTCTGGGGCACCGGCGAACAGCACATCACCTTTACCTGGCGGGGCGGCTCGTCGGGACATAAGTACGGCGGGCACTTCGAGGGCCTGATTCCCGACCTGCTCGACAAGTACCGCAATTCGCAAAGCAAGATGCAGTTGCGGCAGCTCGAAAAATACATGCACGTGATGGAGTGCGAGGACTGCGAGGGCCAACGGCTCAACCCGCAGGCGCGTGCCGTCACGATCACTACGCGACACCCGGCGTTTGCCGAGCAGGCAAAGCGCTCGCTGCCGGAAGTGTGCGCCCTGCCGGTGTGCGATGCGATCGACTTCTTCACCGAGTTGGAAATGGACGCCACCCGGGCGGTGATCGCCACCGAAGTGCTCAAGGAGATTCGCGGGCGGCTCGGTTTCCTGAGCAACGTGGGGCTCGACTACCTGACGCTCGATCGCACTGCGCCGACGCTCTCGGGCGGCGAATCGCAGCGGATTCGCCTGGCCGGGCAAATCGGTTGCGGACTGGCGGGCGTGCTCTACATTCTCGACGAGCCCTCGATCGGCCTGCACCCGCGCGATAACGACCGCCTGCTCGACACGCTGACGCAATTGCGCGACCTGGGCAACACCGTGGTGGTGGTCGAGCACGACGAAGACACGATGCGCGCGGCCGACCACATCATCGACTTCGGCCCCGGGCCCGGCGTGCGCGGCGGCGAAGTGGTGGCCAGCGGCAAAGCGGCCGAGATCGCCAAGAGCCCGCGCAGCCTGACCGGGCAGTATCTCTCCGGCAAGCTGCAGATCGAGGTGCCCGAAAAGCCGCGCCCCACCGGCGACGCGTGGCTGAAGATCGTCGGCGCCGAGCACAACAATCTCAAGAACGTCGACGTCGAGATCCCGCTGGGCACGCTAGTGTGCATTACCGGCGTTTCCGGTTCGGGAAAGAGCTCGCTGGTCGGCGATATCCTGGTGGAGGCACTCAGGCGCGATCTCAATCACGGCGAAGGCGAGCCGGGCAAGCATGAGCGGATCGAGGGCCTCGAACACCTCGACAAGCTGATCGCCATCGATCAGTCGCCCATCGGACGCACGCCGCGCTCGAACCCGGCGACGTACATCAAGCTGTTCGACGAGATTCGCGATCTGTTCACCAAGCTGCCCGAATCGCGCACGCGCGGCTACAAGCCGGGCCGGTTCAGCTTCAACGTCTCGGGCGGTCGGTGCGAGGCCTGCGAAGGCAACGGCTCGAACAAGCTCGAGATGGACTTTCTGGCCGACGTCTGGGTCACGTGCCCGGTGTGCGAGGGGCATCGTTTCAATCGCGAAACGCTGCAAGTGCGGTTCAAGGGCAAGAGCATCGCCGACGTGCTGGAGATGGACGTGCAGCAGGCGCTCGAACACTTTGAAAACATTCCCAAGGTGCGGCACAAGCTGCAAACGCTGCACGACGTAGGGCTCGACTACTTGAAGCTGGGCCAGCCTTCGCCCACGCTCTCCGGCGGCGAGGCCCAGCGGATCAAGCTGGCCCGCGAACTGGTGAAGAAGAGCACAGGGCAGACGCTGTACCTGCTCGATGAGCCGACCACGGGCTTGCACTTCGCCGATATCAAGCTGCTGCTCAAGGTGCTGCACGACTTCGTCGACGCCGGCAACACGGTGCTGGTCGTGGAGCACAACCTCGACGTGATCAAGACGGCCGACTGGATCATCGACCTGGGACCCGAGGGGGGCGCCGGCGGCGGGCGAATCGTGGCCACGGGCACTCCGGCCGAGGTGGCCGCCAACAAGCAATCGCACACCGGCCGGGCGCTGGCGGCGCACATCAATCGCGACTCGATCCTGCAGAACGGCAAGAAGGCCCCGGCCGCGAAGAAGCGCCGCACGGCCGCGGCCAGCAAGTCGATTCGCGTGCGCGGGGCGAAGCAGCACAACCTCAAGGGGCTCGACGTCGAGATCCCGCGCGACCGCACCACGGTCTGCTGCGGCATGAGCGGCAGCGGCAAGAGCTCGCTGGCCATGGACACGATCTATGCCGAGGGCCAGCGCCGCTACGTCGAGAGCCTGAGCGCCTATGCCCGACAGTTCGTGGGGCAGATGCAGAAGCCGGCGCTGGATCACATCGAGGGGCTGTCACCGGCGATCGCCATCGAGCAGAAACACATGGGGCACACGCCCCGCTCGACGGTCGGCACGGTGACCGAGATCTACGACTACGTCCGAATTCTGATGGCCCGGCTGGGCACGCCTTACTGCCCGGCCTGCGACATTCCCATCGGCACGCAAACTTCCGACGAGATCGTCGACAAGATCCTGGCCGAGCCCGAGGGGACGAAGCTGTACCTGATGGCTCCGCTGCAAGTCGAGGTCGGCGAGAAGTACGAAAACCTGTGGCTCGACATTCGCTCGCGCGGCTACATCCGCATGCGCGTCGATGGGCAGACCTATTCGGTAGACGAGCCGCCGCAGATCGATCGCCGCCGCAAGCACACGGTTGAGGTCGTGCTCGATCGGGTGAGCGTCAAGCAAGAGTCGCGCAGCCGCATTGCCGAGACGGTCGAAGCAGGCCTGTCGCTGGGCGGTGGCGTGCTGCACGTGGCCTATCCGGATGCCGAAGTGCCCGAGCCCAAGTGGCGGACCGAAGTGCACAGCCAGCACTTGGCCTGCGACAAGTGTGGCCGCAGTTTCGAGCGCCTGACGCCGCACAGCTTTTCGTTCAACAGTTCGCTCGGCTGGTGCCCGGCCTGCGAGGGATTGGGCACGCAGACCGGGGCCGACCCGGCGGCGCTACTGCGCGATCCGAAGCTGACGCTGGCCGAGGGCGCGGTGGGGCTGTGGCCCACGGCCAGCCCGCCGATGTTTCAGGCGATGCTCGAAGCGCTGGCCCGGCAGTCGGGCGTGCCGCTCGACGTGCCGTTCGATCAACTCACGGCCAAGCAGCGGCGCGTGGTGTTTCACGGCACCGGCGACGAGTGGATCGACGTGCACGTCGACAAAAAGCGTTCCGGGCCGCCGCTGTTCCGCTTTCAGTTCAAGGGACTCTACCCCGCGCTGGAAGAGGCCGCGCGGCTTTCGCCGGCGCTGCGGAGCAAGTGGGAACAATTCGTCGGCGAGGTCGAATGCTCCACTTGCGGCGGCAGCCGGTTGCGCGACGATGCTTCGGCGGTGCGGCTGCACGGGCGCACGATCGACGACTTGTGCCGCCTGCCGCTGGGCGACCTGGTAACGCGTTTCGAGTCGTGGCAGCTCGACGCGCGGGAGCGGAAGATTGCCGGCGAGCTGGTGCGCGAAGTCGCCAGCCGGTTGCGGTTCCTGGTCGACGTAGGGCTCGAATACCTGACCTTGGGCCGGCCGGCGCCGACGCTCTCCGGCGGCGAAGCCCAGCGGATTCGCCTGGCCAGCCAGGTGGGCAGCGGATTGTGCGGCGTGTTGTATGTGCTCGACGAGCCCACGATCGGACTTCACCCGCGCGACAATCGCCGGCTGTTGGGAGCGCTCGAAAAGCTGCGCGACCTGGGCAACACGCTGCTGGTGGTGGAACACGATCGCGAGGTGGTCGAAGCGGCCGATCAACTGCTCGACTTTGGTCCCGCGGCCGGCGACGGCGGGGGCGAGATCGTGGCCCGCGGCACGCCGGGACAAGTGGCCCGTAAACGCGCTTCGGTCACGGGGCCGTACCTCTCGGGCAAGAAGGCGATTCCGGTGCCGACGAATCGCCGGATGCCGATCCTCTCGCAATGGGCCGAAGCGAACGACAAGAATGGCAAGGCGCGGAAGAAGAAAACGACCAAAAAGGGCAAGGCCGCCAGCGGAAAGAATGCCCCCCCTGCCCTGCCCTCCTCGGCAAGCGAATTGCCCGATGCGCCGGGCGGCTGGCTGGAAGTGGTCGGCGCGCGGCACAACAACCTGCGCAACGTGACCGCTCCCATCCCGCTGGGCTGCCTGTCGGTGGTGACCGGGGTGAGCGGCAGCGGCAAGAGCTCGCTGGTCGAGGACGTGCTGTACAACGCCCTGGCCCGCACGCTGCATCGAGCCAACACGTCGCCCGGGCGGCACGACAAGCTGCGCGGCATCGAGCAGATCAACAAGGTGATTCGCGTCGATCAGCAGCCGCTGGGCCAGACGCCCACGTCGAACCCGGCCACGTACACCGGCGTGTTCGAACAGATTCGTTCGTTGTACGCCCAATTGCCCGAGGCACGCTTGCGCGGCTACACGCCGCGACGGTTCAGCTTCAACGTGCCGGGCGGCCGCTGCGACGATTGCGAAGGCAACGGCCAGATCTGCATCGAAATGCACTTCCTGCCCGACGTGTGGGTCGAGTGCGAAACCTGTCGCGGCAAGCGCTACAATCCCGAGACGCTGGCGGTGACGTTTCACGGGCAGTCGATTGCCGACGTGTTGGACATGTCGTGCGGTAAGGCCGTGGAACTGTTTGCCAACATTCCCAAGATCCGCCGCACGCTGCAAACGCTGTGCGACGTGGGGCTCGACTACCTGACGCTGGGCCAGGCCGCGCCCACGCTTTCCGGCGGCGAGGCGCAACGCGTGAAACTAGCCGCCGAGCTCTCGCGCCCCGACACGGGCCGCACGCTGTACCTGCTCGACGAGCCGACCACCGGGCTGCACTTCGAAGACATCTCGAAGCTGCTCGACGTGCTCAACCGGCTGGTGGACCTGGGCAACAGCGTGGTGGTGATCGAGCACAACGTCGACGTGATCAAGACGGCCGACTGGGTGCTCGACATGGGGCCCGAGGCCGGCGACGGCGGCGGATACATCGTCACCTGCGGCACGCCCGAAGACGTGGTGGCGTACTCGCAGAGCAATGGCTCGCTGCGCTCGTACACGGGCGAAGTGCTGGCCGAGGTGCTGGCCGAAAGCCCACGGGCAAAGCGCAAGGTGTTCGACTTCGCGGCCGAGCAGTCGGAGCGTGAGGGGGACATCGACATCGCCGAGGTGGGCAAGGACGCGAGCATGCCTTGGGAAGCGGGCGGCCGCCGCTGGCACACGCAGGACCGCGTGGGTCGCAAGGGGCAGCCCTGCCGGTGGGACGGGCGCATTCTCGAACGGATCGTCGATCGCATCGAGCAGTCGGATCAGTTCGCGCCCACCAACTGGAACGCCCGCACGATCGTCGAAATCACGTCGCAGACCAAGAGCGAGGGCTGGTTCCTGCACGCCATCACCGGCGAGGAATGGCTGTTGAAGCTGAAGTTTCGCGTGGCCAAGAACACGTTCAAGCGCGACGAGCTGATCGCGCGGCTGAAGCTGAAGCCGCTCAACGATCTGCACGATCTGCCGGTCTACGGCAACGAGCCGCGGGTGAAGTGCAAGAACCTGCGCAGCCCGTTCCAAGAGGTGCAGTTGCAGGTGCATGAGCTTGCCGAGATCGACACGCCGGAGTTCTGGAAGTTTGTCGACGAGGCGATCGCCGGTTACGAAACGTTTACCACCCGGGTGCGTCAGAAGCCCGAGGACGTGATGCCCTGGAAGGTGCTGGGTCAGAAGTGGCACTTTTCGCGGAAGGGTTTTCCGCCGGGCAAGACGCCGCAGTGGGACGTGGACGTACTCGAGGAATTGTGCGAGGCGCTCAAAGAGACCGCGCCGCGCGGGCAGTTCCTGTGGAACAACCAGCAACTGGTGCACGTGTTTGTCGAGGGCCAGCGGGAGCCGTGGGCCACGATTCACACCAAGCGGCTGCCCTGGCTGGAGTTGACGCTCACCGGGCCCAAGGGCCAATTCGCGCTGGGCAGGGTGAAGGACATTGGCGCCGATCGCGAATTCCAGGGCGGGCCCGAGCGCGACCTGGTGCGGTTGCGGTTCCGCACCAGCGAAGACCTGCACCGCGGCGACCTGGCGCGTTTTCTGGACGAGCACTATAAGAGCCTCGGCCAGCGGCCCAAGCAATTTGCCGGAGTGAGTCGATGAGCACGCAACTGCTGCCGACACGATTTCTGTTTCGCTTTGCCGCGCCGCTACGGTACGAGGCGTCGCTGTCGGCGCAATCGCTGGGCGAGCTGCCGGCCGAGTGTCGTCTGCCGATGCTGCAGGAACTGGACGGCGATCGGCCGTTTGCGGACGTGCGCGGGGCCTGGAACGAGCACGCGCTGGCGTTCAGCATGCGGGTGGAAAACAAGCGGCAACCCTGCTGGTGCCGCGAAACCCGGCTGGAAGACAGCGACTCGCTGCAGATCTGGATCGACACGCGCGACACGCACAACATTCACCGCGCGAGCCGCTTTTGCCACCGCTTCGTGTTTCTGCCCGGCGGCGCGGGCCGCAGCTACGAGCAGCCCGTGGCCGACCAGTTGCTGGTGGATCGCGCGCGGGAGAATGCCAACCCCGTGCGGCCCGGGCAGTTGAAGATCCACAACGAGAAGCGGGTCGACGGCTACGTGCTGTCGGCGTTGATCCCGACCGACGCGCTCACGGGTTTCAATCCGGTCGATCATCCGCGGCTGGGCTTCACCTACGCGGTGTTCGATCGCGAGCTGGGGCTGCAATGTTTCAGCGTCGGCGACGAGTTCCCGTATGCTTCCGACCCCAGCCTATGGGGTACGCTGGAGCTTTCGCGATAGTTTTCCCTGGCCGGTGGGTGAAGATCGTCCTCATGCGGCGACGCCCACTTGCATCGCCCCCGGCCCGAGGTTCAACTGGGCATCACCGGCGGACGCGGCTGCGATCCGCTGCCCCGCCAACGCCCTCACGCCTTCGCTTTGCTGGAGATTCCTGATGGTTAGCTGGGTCATGTCCGCCGCGCTGCTCGTGGGCGGTGCCGCCGTGGCACATCCGGATCACGACGAGCGCGACTTGCTGTATCACTTTGCGGTCGGCACGCACGACATTCAAAACGGCGTCTGGCCCGACAAGTCGCACCAGGTCATGGCCCAGGTCACGGGTTCACCGAAGGTCGTCTCCTGCGGACCGACCGACGGGCTGCTGTTCACCGGCAAGGAGTGCCTGAGACTGGCGGGCGATGGGGTCGAAGCCCGCAAGCATTTGCCGAAGCGGGCCTTCACCGTGGCGGCCTGGGTGCGGCTGGACGACGCGATCGAGCGCGGCTCGATCGTCAACTATGCCGAGATCGAACGGCGCGATCCGCGCGGCTGGTCGCTGGGTTTCTACGACGGGGCGTTTGTGTTCACGCTGGCCACTACCGGCGAGGATGAAAAAGCGCCGCCGACCATGACGTTTCTGACGGCCGAGTCGTCGATTGAAAAACGCTGCTGGTATTACGTCGTGGGGACCTACGATGGACGGGCGATGCGGCTGTACGTCAATGGGCGGCTCGAAGCCGAGTCCGACGCGCCAGCCGGCGACATCGCCTATCCCGAGGAGGCCGAGTATCTCGTGGGCGCTCGCTCAAGCGGCGGAAAGCGCAAGCATCATCTGGAAGGCGCCCTGTTCGAGCTGAAGGCTTACGCCCGAGCACTCGACGGCGAGGAGATCGGCCGGGTGGCCGAGACGAACCGCAACCTGCTGGCGTATCGCGAGTCGCCCGAGAACGACCTCGTGTTTCTGGTGGACCCGTATCTGCAATTTGCCACGCAGGATTCGATTATCGTGATGTGCGAGACGTCGCGCCCCACGAAGATGCACGTCGAGTATGCCGAGGTGCAGCCGCTGGAGAACAAGGCCCAGGCCGACGCGGCCAGCCTGATCAGCGAGGTGAAGCTCGAGGGTCTGAAGCCGATGACGCGGTATTTCTATCGCGTGGTTTGCGTCGACGAGGCGGGCGAAGAGCTGCGAAGCGAGTTGTATTCGTTTCGCACGGCGCCGAAAGACGACATGCCCTGGGCGTTTGCAGTAATCGGCGACACGCAGCGCAATCCGGAAGTGACAAGGCGCTGTGCCGAGGGGGCTTATTCGCGGCGGCCCGACTTCCTGTTGCACTGCGGCGACCTGGTCGACGACGGATTCGCCAAGCACCAGTGGCTCGAGCACCTGTTCGGGCCCAGTTCGGTGTTGATGTCGCGCGTGCCCACCTTTCCGGTGATCGGCAACCACGAGCGCGACTCGCACTGGTACTACGACTACTTCGCGCTGCCCAAGCCCGAGTACCACTACACGTTCACGTACGGCAACGCCCAATTCTTCATGGTCGACAGCAATCGCTCGCTGAAGCCCGGTTCGCCGCAGTACGAGTGGCTGGAAAAAGAGCTGGCCGAGTCGCAGGCCACGTGGAAGTTCACCTGCCATCACCATCCGTGCTTCAGCTCCGAAGAGAACGACTACGGCGACCACGAACGCGGGGCCGAAGACAAGAACTTCACCTACGGCGATACGAATGCCCAGAAGCTGATTCCGCTGTACGAGAAGCACGGCGTGGACATCGCCTTCAACGGCCACATCCACTACTACGAGCGGACCTGGCCGATCTTCGCGATGGCGGTCAACGCGAAGCAGGGCGTGCGTTACATCACCAGCGGCGGCGGCGGGGCGGTCTCGAATCGGCCGCGCCGCAGCGCACCTGGTTCAACCTGCACTTCGAGCGGGCCTTCCACTACTGCTACGCCGCCATCCACGGCCGCACGATCGTGTTCAAAGCCTACGACATCGACGGCCGGTTGTTCGACACCTTCGAGCTGACGAAGGCGGAGGATCGTTGATCGGGTGAGGGTCTGCTAAGCCGCGAAGCGACGCGGACGCGCTTGCGGCTTGGCACGTGTTCGCGCGAGTCGAGCCGGCGCTGCGCATCGGACACGAATCAAGCGTGCATCCGTGGATACGCAAGCGCCAGCCCCGCGGCATAGACCGCTGCACCCAGAATTGCCGGCGCGAGGTGCACCAGGTCGTTGTATCCGATCAGCGGATGGATGCCGATCGCGGTGCCGAAGCCGACCAGTCCAGAAAAGGCGAGCACCTGCCAGAGGCTGCGCGACGGCTGGGCGCACCAGACGCACGCCAACATGATCGTGCCGCAACAGCCCACGCCGCCGCCGAAGCCGGCGCGGTCGTGCGCGATCAGGGGCACGAGGTTGGGATTCACCGCGTCGATCTCGGCATAGCTCATGTCCATGTAGTTGAGATCCTGGGGCACGAACACCGTGGTCATGCCCACCGTCATGATCGTGGCTCCGGCGCAGACGAGCCCGATCGCGGCACCCATGAGCAATCCGCGTCCCAGACCGAACTGCGAGAACCAAGGAACTTCGACAGCCGGCTTGAGCAGCGTGGTGGCGCTGTGGGGCCCGGCCAGCGTGGGATAGGAACGCAGCAGGCCAGCAACGAAACATGGCAGCAATGCGAGCGTGGCGATGCCGTGCCACGTGTCGAGATAGCCGTAGCCCAGGTAGGCCAGGAAGCTGCCGAAGCCGACGGCACCGCTGACTAGAAACAGCCACCAGCTCCAGGCCCGCCGCGCGCGTAACGGAAACTCGGCGAGCCACAAGTAGAGCGCGCCGATGGCCACGAGCGCGCCGCCGAACGATACGCGGTCGTGAAACATGAAGTGCACGATGCGGCACTCGTTGAGCGAGCACAACTCCTCGGGCTGCATGCCCAGAAAGTCGACGTCGTGCGGCAGAAAGTGGCCGGTGGCCGACTGAAACAGGGCGAACGCTCCGGCCAGCAACAGGCACAGGCCCACCAGCAGCAGCGGCGGGCGACCGTCGCCGAGCAGTGCGTCGAGTAAGCCTCGATTGTCGTGATCCGCGCCCGACATTCGCATTCCGTGGAACAATCGAAACGGGTAGAGCCGACGCGTTTGTAGCACGCCGCGGCGACAATTCCCAGCACGAGTTACCGCTGTCGATGTGCAGACATCACCGACCTGCTACGCCACCGCGGCCCAGGCGAACACGACCGTGAAGGTGGCAAACAGCACGGTGAGCGCGTAGTAGCCGGCCCGAAGCCACCAGGTGGTGAGATGCTCGCGCACGTCGAGCACGGCTTGCAGCGCCAGGCGGATTCCCCAGAACACGGCGGCGTAGACGCAGAATGCCCGGGCCAGGCTGCCGCCGGCGGCCAACTCGCCGCTCTGGGTGAGCGTGATGGTGCCCAGGGCGACGATCGAGAGGACGACGTAGCCGCCGTAGACCCAGTACATTTGCCGATGCAGCGGCGAGAGGGCTTGGAACTCGCGCCGCCAGTTCAAGCGCACCGGCACCAGCGCCGAAGCGATCAGCACGCTGAGTTGGCCCAGCCCCACTGCGAACAGCGCGCCTGCGAGTGTGACGTTCATCAGGCGATCCTCATTGCATCGAGCATCGGCACCACGACCCGCAGCACGAACGGTTCGGGAAACAGCAGCGGCAGCGGGGCCACAACGGCGCAGGCCGTGAACGCCCAACCGCGCCAGCCGTGTCCCAGGCCGAGCCGGACACCCCAGTGCGCGCGCTCCAGCAGCGCCGCGGCGGCCTGAATGAGAAAGTAAAGGGTCGGCGCGCCGTAGGCGGCACCGGCCGAAATGGAGATGACCAGGTCGTGTACCAGTCCGCTGACGACGAACACGGCCGCCATCGCGGCGCGCCCGCCCGTGCGACCCACCAGCGGGCGAAACACGAGCTGATGCACGACGTCGCGAAAGGCAGTGTTCCAGCGGCGGCCCCAGAATCCGGCCAGGCTGCGGGCCAGCGGCGGCCAGTTCATCAGCGGCCGGGCAAACACGCCGGCACGTCGCCAGAAGAGCGACAGTAGGTCGATCAAGCCAAAGTGCAGCGTCATCGCGATGCCAACCAATCCGAGCCAGCCGCGCGCCAGCGGCGGAACGTTCGACCCCATGCCCACGGCCCAGGCCAACAGCGCCGCGCCGAACGCCGTCTTCGCGGCGGCAAACCACCAATCGAACGGACGGGGTCGCAGGGCCTCGGGAACGCCGTGTGCAAGGAACGCCCGGGCATCCATTCCGACCCAGGCGAGCAGGTACGCCGCGTGACGCCAGGGCGCGGCGGCGCGATGGCGCTGTGGCCACCACGTGGCCCACTTGCAGCCGGCATATACGGAAACTGCCAGCGTCCACATCAATGCCCAGCGCGGCCACTCGGTCGGCACGAACAGCAATGCCGCCATCGGCAGCAGCACGAGCGGGCCCGCCTGGCGGACCACCTCGAGCGACGGATGCTCCACCGCGGCGCTGAGCCGGTCGACGTTCGAGGAGGGCACCGGGGGTGGGGCAGGTGGCACGGGAACCTCGCGGAGAACGACGGGCTGCAAATGGCTACCCGTCTTCCCCATGCTAACCGTCGAGGTGACGTACCATTAACCACCCATGTTGTGGGGCGGGAATCGTGCCGCTTAGCTGGTCAGCACGGGGCCGCGGTGGCGGCCGTCTTCGGCGCCGTCTTCGCGGTCGATGGCGGTCACCAGCGACTCGAGCTCTTCGAGGTTGACGATCTGCTTATCGAGCAGCAGGCGAAACACCGTGGCCACGTAGAGCTTGAGCTCGTTGTTCTCGGCCGTGAGCCGCCGCAGCTCGTCGGCCACCGAAGCCTGGCCCAGGGCCGTCTTGTTGAGCCGCTGCTGCAGGATCCCCAACTCGGCGATCGTCGCCGACAGATCGCGCTGATGGCTGACGTCGTCCAGCAGCAGCCAATGTCCCCAGCCCATGTGTGACCTCCGCGAGAAAGGAGCAGCGTGAGTGGAAATGCTCGGGCGACCCAAAGAAACGGACCGCGAGAATCCTCGCAACCCTACGTCGCGGTCGGGCGATGGGCAAACCGGGTGATGCACGGGGATAGACCGTGTCCGGCGTGATTCTCGGCAGGTAGTACCGGCTGTTTACGATGCTAAGCCTATGTTTACGACGATATGCGAATATTGCGTATGTTTCATTTGTTTCGTTTGCATGCTATGATGATAAGAGGGACTTTCGACACGAGGAGGACGCCATGGCGGTCGCAGAGAATTCGGGGACGATTTCCCCCACAAGAGAGGACGCCGATTTGGCGCGCCGTTCCAGCCAGGCCCTGGCTCGTTTCGCCGACCGGCACCCCGACGTTCGACTCGAGGTAAAGTCCGATGGCGAAAATCCGGAAACAGCAGAGGTAACGCTGCCGCTTCCGGCGTTCCGTCTGCTGTTAGATATTCTGAATCAGATGGCGCAGGGCAATGCGCTCACCCTGATCCCCGTTCACGCCGAACTGACCACGCAACAAGCCGCGGAGATTCTCAACGTCTCTCGGCCGTTCGTCATCAAGCTGATCGAAGAGAGCGAGCTTCCGTGCAAGATGGTTGGCACACATCGCCGGGTCTTGCTCAGCGATCTGATGAACTACAAGAGAAAGGTCGACGCTGATCGGCTCAAGGTTCTTGAAGAACTGGCAGCTCAGGCACAGGATCTCGGCATGGGATACTAGCGGTGGCCAGTCTCACAGTTGTCTACGACGCCTGTGTTCTGTATCCAGCGCCTCTGAGAGATTTCTTGATGCAATTGGCGTTGACGGACCTGTTCAGGGCGAAATGGACGCAGAAAATCCATGATGAATGGAAACGAAAACTTCTGGAGAACCGGCCGGATCTGACGCAACGGCAATTGGATCGTACGCAGGAATTAATGGACAAACACGTGCGTGACTGCCTTGTGACCGACTACGAAGAATTGGTTCCTTCGATCCACTTGCCTGATGACCACGATCGGCACGTGGTTGCCGCAGCAATCGTTGCTGGTGCAGCCACAATCGTTACGTTCAATCTCAAAGATTTTCCAGCGACGGAATTGAGCAAGTACGACCTCGAAGCGGAGCACCCCGACGACTTCCTGGTCCACCAATTCGGCCGGTCGGAATCGCTTGTTTGCCGTGCCGCCAGGAATCATCGCGCCAGCCTCAAGCGTCCAGCCAAGACTCCCGACGAATACCTGACCACGCTGGACGCTCAAGGGCTTCCGCGGACAGTCGCACAGCTTCGACCGTTTGCCGAACTGATCTAGCAGGTGCCGGAGATCAGACCCTTTAGAGCGCCTCGGCCATCTCGCGGGCGTGGTAGCTTGAGCGCACGAAGGGGCCGCTGGCCACCTGGGCGAAGCCCATGCGCCGGGCTGCTTCGCCGAGCTCGTCGAACTCTTCCGGCGGCAGGTAGCGCACCACGGGCAGGTGTGCCGGCGTGGGGCGGAGATACTGGCCGAGCGTGAGAAAGTCGACGCCCGCGTCGACCAGGTCGGCCAGCGTGTCGAACAGTTCTTCGTGGGTTTCGCCGAGGCCGAGCATCAGGCCGCTCTTGGTCTTGAGGGCTGGATTCAGTTGCTTGACGCGGCCGAGCAGCTCGAGCGTCCAGCGATAGTCGCTCTTGCGGCCGCGCACTTCGCGATAGAGCCGCGGCACGGTCTCGGTGTTGTGGTTGAACACCTCGGGCGCCGCCTCCACGACGCGCTCAAGCGCCCCCGGCTTGCCGAGAAAATCGGGCGTGAGAACTTCAACCGTGGCGCCGGTGCGCTCGCGCACGGCCAGCACGCTGCGATAGAAATGCTCGGCCCCGCCGTCGGCCAGGTCGTCGCGGGTGACCGAAGTGATCACCACGTGCCGCAGCCCCAGCCGCTCGGCCGCCTCGGCCACGCGCGCCGGCTCGTCGAGCTCGAGCGCCTCGGTCTTGCCCTTGGGCACCGAGCAGAAGCCGCAAGGGCGCGTGCAGACGTTGCCCAGGATCATGAACGTGGCGGTGCGCTGCGACCAGCACTCCATGCGATTGGGGCACTTGGCGCTTTCGCACACGGTCTCCAAATTCAGCTCTTCGACGAGCCGGGCCGTGAAATGATTGCCGTTGCCCAGCGGCAGATTCTTCTTCAGCCAGCGCGGCAAACGCTCCGGCGGCTCGCTGGGAGTGACAATCGGCAGCACGCTACTCATGCGGTTCTTCCTCTGCCCAGCGGCCGTTACGGCTGGGCGGCTTCAGGATCGATCGTGTATACAATATTATCGCACTTCGGCGCGGCGCGTCGATGGGCCCCGTTCGGCACGCGAGGCGGAGGGGCTATTCGTTCATCGGCCGGCCGAACCCGGCAAGCCGCAGCGCGTTCTTACCAGCATGGCGAAATCGAAGAAAAAACCTGACGTCGACCGCGAGCACGACAACCAGCGCGTGATCGCGCAGAACCGCAAGGCCCGGCACGAATACAACGTGATCGACACGCTCGAGTGCGGCATCGTGCTGGTCGGCAGCGAAGTGAAGAGCCTGCGCAGGGGCACGATCTCGCTCGACGAGGCCTACGGCCGCGTCAAGGACGGCGAGGTGTGGCTCGTAGGCTGCGACATCGCCGAATACGTCGAGGCCAACCAGTTCAACCACAACCGCCGCCGCCCGCGCAAGCTGCTGCTGCACCGCCGCGAGATCCGCAAGTTTGCCGGCAAGGCCTACGAAACGGGCCTGACGCTGGTGCCCTTGAAGATGTACTTCAAGGAAGGCAAGGCCAAGGTGCTATTGGGCATTTGCAAGGGAAAGAAACTGTACGACAAGCGCGACGCGCTGAAAAAGAAGTCGATGCAGCGCGACATCGACCGGGCCCTGCGCCGAGGCTAAACCATGGCCGAGCGGCAGAATATCTCCTCCGGCACGAAGTGGGAGCCGCTGGTCGGCTATTCGCGCGCCGTGCGGGTGGGCGACCGGGTTTTCGTTTCCGGCTGCACGCCGATCGATGCGCAGGGACACGTCGTCAGTCCCGGCGACGCCTATGCCCAGGCGGTGCAGACGCTCAAGAACGTCGAACGGGCTTTGAACCAGGCCGGCGTGCAATTGGCCGACGTGGTGCGAACGCGAATGTTCGTCACGGATATCGAGCGGTGGGAGGAGTATGGCCGGGCCCACGGCGAGTTTTTCGCGCGTGTTCGACCGGCCACCAGCATGGTGCAGATTTCGCGGCTGATCGATCCGGCGATGATGATCGAGATCGAGGCCGACGCCCTGGTGCCGCCGCGATCGCCCGACCGCACGCTGGCCTAAAGTCAGTGCCAGCACAGCCCCGCGGCGAACCTCGCCGGGGGGACGCTCGTAGAGACGAGTATCGGCCCCGGGCGAAGTGCGCCCGAGCGTGCGCGGCACGTCGGGGGCGAATATCGCGATTCTCCGCCGGATCGGGGCTGGAGTTGGCCTTGTGACTTTGCGATAACCTAATACGATTAAACGCATTGGGCGCTTTCTCTGCCCACCTTGCCGACCATCGCTACGTCCCGGAGCGGCCGCACCATGCTGGTACTGAAGGACGTCAAAAAAACCTATCGCGAGCCCGACGGCAGCCCGCTGCCGATTCTGAACATCCGCGAATTTCACCTCGGCGCCGGCGAGCAGGCCGTGCTGATGGGCAAGAGCGGCTGCGGCAAGACGACGCTGCTGCACGTCATCGCCGGCATCAGCCGTCCCGATTCGGGGCTGGTGCAGATCGACGGCACGGACATCACCCGGCTGAGCGAATCGGGTCGCGACCGCTTTCGGGCCGACAAGATCGGCTACGTCTTCCAAACGTTCAACCTGCTGTCCGGCTTTACGGCGCTTGAGAACGTGCTGCTGGGCATGACGTTCGCCGGCCGCAGCACCGATACGGCGCGAGCCCGCCGGCTGCTGGAACGCGTGGAGCTCAAGCACCGCATGAACCATCGCCCCGGGGCCCTGTCGGTCGGCGAGCAGCAGCGCGTGGCCGTGGCCCGGGCGCTAGCGAATCGTCCGAAGCTGCTGTTGGCCGACGAGCCCACGGCCAACGTGGACTCGGGGCACCAGCAGCAGATCGTCGACCTGATCCGCGAAACGTGCCGGGAAGAGAACGTGGCCATGCTGCTGGTGACGCACACGCCCGAGGTATCCGAGCAGTTTGACCGGGTCGAGCGTCTGGAAGAATTCAATCAAGCCGTGGCCGCCGTCTAAGGGAAACACCGCGTATGAGCCTGTGGAAGATTGCCTGGCGCAGCATTCAGCAGCGGGGGCTGGCCTCGAGCCTGACCGGCTTTTCGATGGCGCTGGGCGTGATGCTCGTGGTGGCCGTGCTGATCATCTACGGCGTGTTGAACAACTCGTTCCTGAACAACTCGTCGCTGGGCTACAACGTAGTCGTGGGAGCCAAGGGCGGCCGGCTCGACCTGGTGCTCAACACCGTCTACTACTTGGCCCGCCCGGTGGAAAACATTCCCTACACGTACTACCAGCAGTTGACCGAGAGCCCTTACGTGGACAAGGCGATTCCGATCTGCCTGGGCGATACGTACGAGAACTATCGCGTGATCGGCACGACGCCGGCGTTCTTCAACGAGCTCGACTACGGCGGTAACCGGTACACGTTCTCCCAAGGCAAGAACTACACCGACGATGACGACTTCGGCGCGGTGATCGGAGCCACCGTGGCCCGGGAGACGGGGTTGCGCGTGGGCGACACGTTTCAGCCTTCGCACAGCGGCGGCCCCGAGGCCCACGTGCACGAGGAGAAGTTCACGATTCGCGGCGTGCTCGACAGCACCGGTACGCCGAACGACCGCGCGCTGTTTATCAACATGGAAGGCTTTTACCTCATTCCCGAGCACCGCGACGAAAAGGCGACCACCGAAGAACACGCCGCCGCCGACTCGCATGCCGAAGGCGAACACGAACACGCCGCAGGCGAAGCGCACGAACACGAGCAGCCCGAAGGGGAGAAGCACTCGCACGCCGAGGGCGAAGAACACGCTCACGAACACCCTGAAGGCGAGGACCACGCCGATCACGAGCATGCCGAAGGCGAACAGAAAGAGTCGCCCGAGCATAGCGAGGAGAAGAAGGCCGCCGCCGGTTCTGCCGAAGCCGAAGAGCACGAGCACGAGTACGCCGAGGGTGAGGACCACGCCGATCACAAGCATGCCGAGGGCGAAGATCACGACCACGAACATGAGCATGCCGACGGCGAGGAGCACGCCCACGAACATCCCGAGGCAGGCCACGAGCACGAACACGCCGAAGCGGATCACGCCCACGCCCACGGCCACGAGGAGCATGCACACGACGAGCATGCCCATGGGGATCATGCCCACGACGAGCACGATCATCACCACGGGCATTCGCACGAGCCGATTCCGCTGGAAGAGCGGGAGGTGACCGGCGTGCTGGTGCTCACGGCCGGTTTTGGTGGCCCGCCCGAGCTGACGGCGCCGATGCTGATGAGGAGCATCAACGAGGGGCCCACGGCTCAGGCCGTGCTGCCGATCCGCGAAATGAGCACGCTGTTCACCACGTTCGTCGATCCGCTACGGATCGTGCTGCTCGTGCTGACGGTGATGATCGTCGTCGTCTCGGGGATCGGCATCCTGGTGAGCATTTACAACTCGATGGCCGAGCGGCAGCACGAGATCGCCGTGATGCGCGCTCTGGGCGCGGGGCGGCAAACGGTGATGCTGCTGGTGCTGCTGGAATCGATTCTGCTGAGTTTAGCCGGCGGCGTAGCGGGCTGGGTGATCGGGCACGGACTGATCGCCCTGTTGAGCCCCTGGATCGCCGCTCAAACGGGCGTTTCCATCGGCTTCTTTGAGTTCGTCCCCTTTGAGTTGGTTATAATACCAGGGCTGATCGCGCTGGCCGCTGTGGTCGGATACCTCCCGGCGCTGGCTGCCTACCGTACGGACGTGGCTAAGGCCCTAAGCGCAACGCCCTAAGACGCCGTAACTTGCCCGCGCTGGCATCGCCCCGGCCGCCCTACACCTTAGATGCAAGGACCCAGAACATGACTGCCAAGTCGCGATTTGGATTCGCCACGACACTAGCGGCCCTCGCGGCCACCGTGGGCCTGGCCGCCTGGGGTGCCTGGGCCGTGGCCTGTCCGTTTTGCAGTGCCGTGTCGCTCACCTTCAGCGAAGAGATCGCCGGCTCGCAGGTGGCCGTCATCGCCGAGATGACCGAAGCCCCGCCGCCGTCGGACGAAAACTCGCTCGACGTAGCCAAGGCCAAGTTCAAGGTCGTCCAGGTGCTCAAGGGCGAACAAGAACTCGGCAAGAAGCGCGAGATCGAGGCCGTGTACTTTGGCGACAGCCCGGTCGGTACCAAGTTTCTGGTGATGGGCATCGATCCGCCCACGATCAACTGGAGCACGCCAATCGCGATGACGAAGCGCGGCGTCGACTACGTGACCAAGACGATGGACCTGCCCAAGGACGGTCCCGACCGGCTGGTGTTCTTCCAGGAGTATCTGGAAGACGACGACGACATGCTGGCCCGCGATGCGTACGACGAGTTTGCCAAGGCCCCCTACTCCGACGTGCTGGGCCTGGCCGACCGCATGCATCACGACAAGCTGATCGAGTGGGTCCAGAGCCCCGAGATTCCCGTGAGCCGCCGCCGGCTGTACCTGACGATGCTGGGCGCGGCCAACCGCAAGCAGGACATTCCGCTGCTGGAAGAGATGATCAAGTCGAAAGACCGCCAGACCAAGGGCGCGCTCGACGCGCTGGTGGCGGCCTACCTCACGCTCAAGGGTCCCGAGGGCATGCCGCTGGTCGAGGAGCTGTTCCTGAAGAACGAGGACGCCGAGTACACCGACACCTACGCCACGATCATGGCCCTGCGGTTTCACGGCACCGAGGAAGACATCATCCCCCGCGAGCGATTGCTGGTGGGTCTGCGGATGATGCTCGACCGTCCGAAACTGGCCGACCTGGTGATCCCCGATCTGGCGCGGTGGGAGGACTGGTCGGTCGTCGATCGCCTGGTCGAGCTGTTCAAGACCTCTGACGAAGAGTCGAGCTGGGTCCGCGTGCCGGTGATCAACTACCTGCGGGCCTGCCCGCTCCCGGAGGCCAAAGAGCGGATGGACGAGCTGGCGAAGCTCGACCCGGAAAGCGTCAAGCGGGCCAACTCGTTCTTCCCGCTGGGCGCCGCGCCCAGCAAGGACGCCTCGACCGGAGAGGAAGCCACGGACGAGGAAGCGACCGACAAGCAAGACGCGGCCCGGGCCGAGAAGCCGGCCGACGAAGACAGCAAAAAGGCCACCTCGGGCGCGGCGACGCAGCCGAAGAACGCGCCGCCGCCGGCGCAATCGTCAGCCGCGCCTTCTCGCCATAGCGGTGAGCTGGCCGAGGCCAAGTCGGCGGCCGTTGCCGGACCGTTGGCGCCAGCCGCCATCGCTCCCGGCCCTCCGCAACAGAGCCTGCCCGTGTTCGCGGGTCTGGCCACGGCGGCCGTATTGCTGGGATGTGCCTTCTGGGCGATTCTGAAGGGAGGCCAGCAAGCCTCCGGATCGTGATGGCTTGAGACGACACCGCGATGAGCATCGATCTCGATATTCCCGAGCGCAGCACCGAGGACTACGAACAGTATCGGGCCTTGTCCACGATTGCCGTGGCGAGCCTGATCGTGGGGCTGCTCAGCCCGATGGCGATCCTGTCGTGGTTGCTGGTTACCATTCCCGTGGTGGGCGTTGCGTTGTCGCTGTTCGCACTAGTGCGCACGCGCCGCCATCGCGACGAGTTGGCCGGCGAGAAGCTGGCCGCCGTGGGCCTGGCGCTGTCGCTGTTGTTTGCCGTGGCCGGTCCCGCCTGGCTGACCTACGTTTACCTGACCGAAGTACCCGACGGCTACGAGCGGATCGCCTACGCGGACTTGCAGCCGGACGCGGCGCAAGCCGGCCAGATGGTGCCGCCCTCGGCGCTGGATTTGGAAGGCAAGAAGGTCTTCATTAAAGGCTACGTGTACCCCGGACAACGGAAAGACGGCATTCGGCAGTTTCTCTTGGTGCGCGACCAGGGCGATTGTTGCTTCGGCGGCGACCCGAAGATCACCGAGCGCATTCAGGTCACGCTCGAAGAGCCATTATTGCTCTCGTACGCCCCGCGGATTCACAAGCTTGGCGGCACGTTCCACGTCGAGCCCCGCGACCAGGCTATTGATGGAGCCGCCGGAGGCGTGCTGTACCACCTGAAGGCCGATTATTTGCAATGATTGCTTCCCGCATCGCCCGCACGACCCTGCCCCTGGCGCTGCTCTTGACCGCCACGGTTGCCTTGGCCGAAGAGGCGCGCAAGGTCAAAGAGGTCACGTTCGACGACATCAAGCTCGAGTTGAAGAAGGGCGATCCGTACGAGCCTTCGCTGTTGACCGACGACGTGAAGAATCTCGACGGCAAGCCGATCCGCATTCGCGGCTACATCCTGCCCAGCTTTCAGCAGTCGGGCATCAAGCAGTTCATTCTGGTCCGCGACAACATGGAGTGCTGCTTTGGGCCCGGGGCACTGCTGCACGATTGCATCGTGGTCGAGATGATACCGCCGGCCACGGCCGACTTCACCGTGCGGCCGGTGAGCGTGGAAGGCCGCTTTTCGATCGAAGAACTCAAGGGCCCCGATGGCAACTACCTGGCCATTTATCATCTCGACGGCAAGCAGGTCAAATAGCCTGAAGCGGCGCGCCCGCTGCGCGTTCGCCCTGCTGCTGGCGGCCGTCAGTCTGGTGAGTTCGCGCCCGGCGCCAGCCTGCCCGTTCTGCAAGGCCCTCAAGCCCACGTTGTCGCAGCGCCGGGCCGAGGCCGACGTCGTGGCGCTGGCCGAAGTGGTCGCGCCGGGCGAGGACGCCTCGCACGTCAAGCTGCACCGCGTGCACCAGGGAGCTTCGCAGGTCGCTGCCGGACAGAACCTGAGCGTTCCGCTCCATCGAGCCGTGCGCCCCGGCGAGCTGTTGCTGCTGTTTGGCACGTCGAACGATGAAGCCGGCGCGCCCCGCGGCGCCGCGGCCGAGTCGCTCTCCTGGCATGCCGTGCCGGTGGACGAAACGAGCTATGCCTACTTCGCCCGGGCGCCCCAGATGCGGCTGCCGTCGGCCGAGCGGCTGGCCTATTTCGCGCGGTACCTCGAGCATCCCGACGCGCTGGTGGCCGAGGACGCCTATCTCGAATTTGGGCACGCTCCTTTCGACCAGGTGTCGGAGGTGGCCCACCTGTTGCCGGCCGAGCGCGTGCCCACCTGGCTGGCCGATCCGGGCGTGCCGTCGTATCGCAAGGGCTTCTACGGGCTTGTGCTGGGCCTGGCCGATGATCCCCGGCAGCGGGCCACGAATGCCGAGTTGCTGCGGCGGCGGATCCTGGCGCCTGAGGACGACTTTCGTGCCGGCTTCGATGGGGTGCTGGGCGGCTACCTGCTGCTGGCCGGGCCCGAGGCGCTCGATTTGATCGAGTCGCGCTACCTGGCCAACCCACGGGCGGCCGACGGCGACGTGCGTCACGCGCTTTCGGCGTTGCGCTTCTACCGGGAGTTCGGCCGCCAGATTCCCAAGCGGCGGCTGAACGAGGCCTTGCGGCAATTGCTCGCCCGGCCCGAGTTTGCCGAGGCGGCGACTGTGGACCTGGCCCGTTGGCAGGATTGGGATGCCGCCGAGCAAGTTGCGGCGCTGTACCGCCGCCCGGAGTACGCGCAGGCGGCGACGCGGCGGGCCATCGTGGGATACCTGCTGGCTTGTCCCGAGCCGCAGGCGGCCGAGCTGCTGGCGGAGCTGCGGGGCTTCGACCCGCGGGGCGTGAGCGAGGCCGAGCAGATTCTGACCACCACGGGCAGCCTGCCGAAGGCACAGTAGCGGGCGACTACTTCGAGTCGTCCATGTCTTTCAGGCCCAGACGTGCCAGCCAGCGTCCGCGCGCCGGTTTGCCTTCCGCGCCGCCGCTGGGAGCGTCGCCCTGAGGGCGGCTATCCTGGTCGAGCTGGAGCTGGCGGGCCTTCTCTTCCAGCAGGTTGCGTTCGCGGGCGATCTTGGCCCGCTCAACCGAGATATCGATTTCGGCCTTGCCGATCTTTTCGCGCCACTCGGCCTGCATCTGCAGGAGCTTCTCGCGCTCCTGGCGGATGGTCTCGTCGGCGTTGATCAGCTCGGCGGTTTGGGCCGCCGCGGCGCCGGAGCCGGCGACGGCGCCCTCTTCGAGCTGCCGCTTCAGCTCGGCGATTTCGCGATCCTTGCTGGCGACCACCTCGTCCGTGATGCGGATCGTGCCCTCGATGCTCGTGCGCTCGGCGACCTCGTCCTCGTCGTTCTCGTCGTAGTCGTCGGCTTCGAGCGAGGCCAGCAGCCGTTGTTTCTGGGCTTCCCAGTCGAGCCCGCCGCCGGGTGCCGCGGCCGGAGCGCTGCCGCGGGCCTTGAGTTTTTGTTCCAGCTCGCTGTTAGCGCGTTTCAACTCGCGCACTTCCTCGACGGCCATCTCGAAGCGCCGCTGCATGTCCGACGAGGCTTCCGAGTCGCCTCCGCCCCCGGCGGCGAGCTGCGCTTCGGCCGTTTCGAGCCGGTCGCGCAAGTCGTCGCGCTCTTCGCGCAGTTGCCGCAGTTCTTCGGCGTCGGCTTCGGAGCCGCCTTCGGCCGGCCGCGAGCGTAGTTCTTCGATTTCGCGCTCGAGCGCGGCGATCGTCTCGCGCGCCTGGGCCGATTCGCCGGCCGATCCTTCGGCCGCGCGCAGCTCTTCCAGCTCGCGATTGCATTCGGCCAGCTCGGCCTGCACGCGCGAGAGGTGTTCTTCGAGGTGCGTGTGCTGCGAGGCGGACATCGCTTCCAGCTCGGCCCGGCGCTCGTCGAGCTCGGCCAGGTGTTCGGCACGCTGCTGCTTGAATTCGCGGGCGATGCGACGCCGCTGGTCCTTGGTGTCGCGCTCCTTGTCGGCGAGCTGTTCGCGCTCGGCTTCGAGTTGTTGCTCGAACTCGGCGTGACGCGCGCGGGCGGCGGTGAGCTGCGCTTCGACGTCGGCCAGGCGCTCGCGGGCGTCGGCCAATTCAACGCGGCGCTGCTCCTCGTGGCCTTGCGCTTCCTTGAGCAGCGTCTCGCGCACGCGCAGCTCTTGTTCGAGGCGTCCGCGCTCGGTTTGGGCGTCCTCGAGCTGCTGGCGCAGTTGCTTCGCATCGCCGTCGAGCGCGGAGAAGCGCTCGCGGAGCGTGTCGAACTGGGCCTGGACCGCGGCGACGGCTTCCGACTCGCTCTGCGAGGAAGCGGCCTCCGAGCGCCGGACCGATTCGGCGACGTCTTCGGCCAGCCGCTCGAGCTGCCCGGCCAGTTCCTGCTCGAGGCGCTCGAGATGGGACTGCTGCGACGAGAGCATGTCGCGCGCCCGTTGGCGCCGTTCGCTCAACGGTGCTGCGGGCGGCAGGGGAGAGTTTTCAGGCCCCTCGGCGAGGCATTTTTCGTCCATGGTTGCCATGTCGATAGTCGTGCCTGCTCCACAGGGCCTGCCGGCGATCAAGCGGCGCGGCCCGTGGCTTGTAAGATAAGTGTCAGGGAGTGCGAACGGCCCAGCCCGACGTTCCGTGCGGCGCCTCGGTCAAGCATTACGCAAGACGCCATGCGGCAACACGTTCGCGTTAGCGCACGGGACTTGTCCTAAGGCCCTACATACGTATAGGCCACGCGCCGAGAGTGGTCAACGAACGACGCGTATTGATGCGATCGGGTTGCAAGGGCCGTGGCGGCTGTAGCGATTGGCTACTTGTTGCGGCCTTCGAGCGCCTGCGAATTGACTACGTTCGGCGGCTGCTCGCCTTGCAGGCAGAGGACGACTTGCCGCGTCGTGCGCGTGCGCAAATCGTCGAGCGACTCCTGCGAGGCGAACGCCGCGTGCGGTGTGACGATCACCTTCGGGTCGTTCCACGGCGGCTGGCTCAAGTCGGGCGGCTCGGGCTCCTGCACGTCGAGCGCCGCCCCGGCGATCTGCCCCTCGGCCAGGGCCGCGGCCAGCGCCGCGTGATCGATCAGGCCGCCGCGGGCCGTGTTGATCAGGTAGGCCGTGGGCTTCATCTGGGCCAGTTGCTTCTCGCCGATCAGGCCCCGCGTGGCGTCGCTCAGCGGCACGTGCAGCGAGACGTAGTCACTTTCGGCGAGCAACTCGTCAAACTCGCAGTACGTGACGCCCGGGGGCGGCTCGGGCCGCGAGCGGCTGGTGGCGATCACCTTGAGTCCCAACGCCTGGGCTCGGGTTGCCAGGGCCCGGCCGATGTTGCCCAAGCCGACGATGCCCAGCGTTTGTCCCTCGACGCGGCGCATCATGCCGCCGGCCTTGAGATCGTACTGGCCCGACATCGTCTGATGATGAAAGAAGGCCACGCGGCGGGCCATGGCCAATAGCAGCGCCAGCGCGTGCTCGGCCACTTCGATCAGGCAGTAGTCGGGAATGTTGGTAACCAGCATGCCCCGCTCGCTGGCCGCCTCGACGTCGATGTTGTCCAGGCCGATGCCCAATCGCGACACGATGCGGCACTTCGGAGCGGCCTCGATCACCTGGCGGGGCACCTTGGCCCAGTTGGTCATGATCGCGTCGACGTCGTTGGCCAGGGCCGCCAGCGACGCGGTGTCCTGCTTGTCGGCCACGACCAGCTCGGCGTCGATCTCGCCCAGCGTGCGGTGCTCGATCTCCAACTCGGGCCAGGCATAGTCGGTCAGCAGTACTTTGAACTTGGGCATCAATTCGCTGCAGGGACGGAGATGTGGGACTGGAGAGGGCCAAAGGCCCAATCGTACCAGCCGGTGGAGCGAATTTCTAAGGGGGGCAGCCCCAGCAGGTGTGCGGCCGCAAGCGACTAGGCTAGTCGAGCCCTTTGATGAAATTCAGGAAGTGCTTTTCCAGCATTCGCAGATCGCTGCCGAACACGGAGGTGAAGTCCGCCATCCGCCGGGCAACGGAGTATTCTTCGAAGTCGGGCCGGGCCGCGACGCGTCGGACGTACTCGCCGAACTTCTGCGGATAGATCTCGGTGAGGAAGAACGTCCAGGCCCAGGCCTCGGAATAGGCGGCGCCGGGATTGGAGCGAAACATGCGATCCGAGCCCAGCAGCTTGACGAAATCGCCCTGCGAGCGGCCGCGCTTGGCCCAGGCGCGAAACTCGGCCAGCCGCATTCGATTGACCCGTTCGCGGCGCGACGGATGCGTGAAGCAGTCCCACACGCCGGGGGCCTCGAACATCGTGCCCAGGCCTTCGGCCAGCCAGGTGGGCGTGGGCGCGAAGCGATTGTGCACGCCCGTGTTAAAGGCCATCTGGTGCGTGGCCTCGTGGATGATCGTGGCGTCGTTCATCTCCCAGCGGCCGGGCGAGCTGGCTTGTTGATCGTAGAGCGTCACGCGGTTGCTGGTGGGCGAATAGAAGCCCAGCACGCCCGGCTGGACGTTGGTGCCTTGCCGGGCGGCATAGCGCAGAAAATCTTCGCGGCGTCCCCAGACGATGGCCACCAGCGGAAACCGCGGCTCGTGCAGCCGCATCTTTCGCAGCCCGAAGTAGTGGATGCAGGAGCGGTACAGATCCTCGAAGCGTTGGGCCCAGGCCTCTTTGCCGCGCGGATGGGCCACCAGGTAGTGCCCCGTGCCGGTGACGACCAGGTCGCCGTCGAGCTCGCGCAGCAGGGCGGCCTGCATTTCGGCGGCCGAGTAGCTGGTGAACGACGAGCTGACTTTGCGGAAATTGCTGCTATCGCCGGGAGCGAAGTCCCACAACCGCCCGTCGCGGCCCAGCAGCATCACCTGGCTGCGCGACCAGGCCAGCGGCGTGCCTTCGAGCTGCTTTTCGCCGATGTCCACCAGCATCGTCCAGCGGGGCTTGTCGGCCGCCGCGTAGCCGGCACAGACGGTCCAAACCACCAGCGCAGCCAGGAATCTCGGCATGGCAGAAATCTTGCTTTGGATGTGAACGGATCGTCGCGGTCGGCAAACCGCGGCCGGCTCAAACGGCCGGATTCGGCCGATTTCGAGCGCGCACCTGCTGGAAAGGAACTATGCAACTATAGCCCACGATTCGCGCCGGCCGCGCCGGCCCCCCTCGCTGCTGGCAGCTACTCGGCCATTGGCATAAAATCGAGGAAGCGAGGCACGTCGGCGTTTAGCGCTCTCCGCCGCGGCAGACGGCCAACGGCGAGACAGGAACCGCGGGGGGCATCCCCCGGCAAGCGAGCGAGGATTGGTCGTGATTCATCTTCTGGTTTGCGCCGGCCTGCTGCTCACCCAGGACGCGTCTCCGGACAACGCCGAGTTGGAGCGACAGGTCAATGCGCTGGTCGGCCAACTCGATGCGCGCCAGCTCACCGAGCGCGACGCCGCGGAGCGCAAGCTCGCCGAGTTGGGCCTCCAGGCCCTGCCGCTGCTGCCGTCGATCGGCGACGACACCTCGCCCGAAGCGGCCAAGCGGCTGACGCGGCTGCGGCGTGACATGATGCGCGACCAGGCGCTGGCCGCGGCCGAGCCGGCGCGGATCACGCTGCGGGGCGAGAAGCTGCCGCTGCAGGACGTGCTCAAAGCGTTTGCCGAACAAACCGGCAACCGCGTGGTCGATCATCGCGAGGCATTCGGGCAACGCGTCGTGCCGACGCAGGTCGCGGCCGACTTCGACAAGGAGCCTTTCTGGCAGGCCCTGGATCGTGTGCTCGACCAGGCCGGCTTGACCGTCTACGGCTATGCGGGCGAGCCGGGCGTGTTCTTGATCAACCAGCCGGCGGGGTCCGGCTCGCGGGCCAAACGGGCCAGCTACGACGGCATTTTCCGGCTGGAACCGGTGCGATTCGAGTCGCAGCGCGATTTGCGCAACGAACAACTCGGCGCGCTGCGCTTCTTTCTGGAAGTGAGCTGGGAGCCCCGCTTGCAGCCCTTCTCGCTGTTGCAGCGATCGGCCGACGTCGAGGCCGTGGGCAGCGGGGGCGAGGTGATTGCTCCGGCCAGCCCGCAGGCCGAGCTCGAGAGCCTGGTGCGGCGCGGGTTTTCGACGGCCGAGCTCGAGATTCCCTTTCAACTGCCGCCGCGCTCGATCGACAAGGTGGCCTCGCTCAAAGGCAAGATCGTGGCCCTGGTGCCGGGGCCGCTGGAGGAGTTTCGCTTCGAAGAGCTACCGCAGGGCCGGCGCCCCAAGGCGATCGAAAAGCGCAAGGCCGACACGGTCGTTTCGCTGGAGAGCGTGACCACGAACAACGACATCTGGCAGGCCAACGTCCGCATTCGCTTCGAGGCCCCCGCCACGGCGCTCGAGTCGTACCGCGGCTGGATGCTCGACAACGAGGTGTACTTCGAGGACGCCGAGGGCCAGCGGATTGCCGCCGGCGGCCTGGAGCAGAGCCTGCAAACCCGGGATGAAATCGGCATCAATTACCTGTTCGATTTGCCCGACGGGCCCGGGGGCATGACCTTCGTGTATCGTACGCCGCTGATCGTTTTGGAACTTCCCTTGGAGTACGAGTTTCGCGACCTGAAGTTGCCGTAGCCTACCGGCTCGCGCGAAGTGCACCCGTTCAATTCCCTCGCAAGAAGATACCCATGTTGCATCGCTTGCTTTTCTCGTTTGTCGCGCTGGCCTGGTCGTTGAGCGTGCCTGGCGCTGCCCTGGCACAAGAGGCCCCTTCGCAGCCGGCGGACCTGCCGCCGGTGGCCGCGTACGTCAACGGCCAACCGATCTTCGTTTCCGAGATGGAGTCGCGCTATCAGGAAATCGCGCAAAAACGTCGGCTGAACACGGAGCGCGCCGCCCGGACCCGGGCCGAGATACTCAAGCAACTCGTCAACCGCCGGTTGGCGCTAACCGAGCTGCGAAAGTTTAATTTGGTAGAACAGAAAGACGAGCTGGACGAGGTTGAAAATGGCATCGACCGACTCGAGAAGCAGGTCAAAGAACAACAGCGCATCACTCTCGAACAGTTTATCCGCAGACGAGGCGTCACGCGCGAAACGCTGGAGAACGACATCTACTGGCAGATCGGCTGGTCGCGCTACCTGGGAGAGAACCTGACCGACGAGCTGCGAAAGTACTTCCTCGCACACAAGAAAGACCTGGACGGCACGATCGTGCACGCCAGCCACATCCTGTTGCGGCCCGAGCGGTTCAACGAGAGTGAGGCCGAGGTGCTCGCCCGGGCGAACGAGATCCGGGCCGCCATCGAATCGGGCCAGGTGTCGTTTGCCGAGGCGGCCAAGCAGCATTCGGTCGCGCCCAGCGGCGAAAAGGGGGGCGACATCGGCGAGTTTCCGCGCCGCGGCGTGATGGCCGAAGAATTCTCCAAGGCGGCCTTCGCCCTGGAAGAGGGACAAGTCAGCGAGCCGGTGAAGACCAACTTCGGCACCCACCTGATCACCGTCACGGGCGTTAAGCCGGGCACGAAACAATGGACCGAAGTGGCCCAGGACATCCGGCCCCTGGCTTCGGTCGACCTGTTCAATCAACTCGTCGACAAGGCCAAACCCTCGGCCAAGATCGAGTACACCGGCCTGACTCCCTACTTCGATCCGCAGACCGAGAAGCTGGTTGTGCCGGCCGCACCGGAGGCCCAGCCCGAATAGCCCTCCGGCGCGAGCGCCTCCCGTTCACCCCTCGGCAGCGTCGGTGCGCATCAGTGCCGCGATTGCCAACGGGTCGCTCGAGTCGCAGCGCAAGGCGAGCTCGACGATCTCGGCGGCCATCTCCGGCTTTTGCAACTGCAGCAGGCAGTAGGTCAACGCCTTGGCCGATTCCAGGAACGACTGGTTGGCTTCCAGCCGGTAGGGCAGGGGCCCGGAAACCTCGGCCCGGCGCAAGGCCTCGGCCCCCAAACGATAGGCATAGCCGAAGTGTCCCCGGGCCAGCGGCAGATCGTTTTCCGAAAGCGCGATCTCGCCGAGAATGCGATGCGCCTCCAGGCAGTCGCTGCAACCCTCGAGCAGCCAGCGGCACTCGTCCCGGGCGATCTGGGCTTCGCCGGCCTCGAGCATGCTGCGCACCTCTTGCAGGTCTTCGGCCCGATCGCGGGCGCAGCGCGGCGGCACCAGTTCCCAGGCGTCTTCGTCTTGCCGCCGCCGCACGGTGACGGTGCCCGTGGCGGAGGGTGCCTGGGGTTGTTTGGCGTTTGGCTTTGCAGCAGGGCCGCGCCGCCGTTTGCGACGGTTCGGCGGTTTGGATCCCAAGCCGGATTGCTCCCCAAGATGAAAATGCGAGCCCACGAACCGCGGTTGCGGCCCAATGAGCCTACTGTAGCGGCTGCACGGCGTCCACTCGACGCGGGAGGGCGACGGATCGCACCCGCCGCGGGCGTGCTTGTGAGACGCGGCGGCGATTTCTTAGAATCCGCGTACGCAGCCATCGTCGTCCGACCCCAAGTCCGTTCATGCCCCGCCAGCCGTCGCCGTCTGCCAGCCTCATCGAGATGCCGAGCGCGGCCTGGAAGCGATCGCTAGCGCGGCGCTTGCTCGCCTGGTTTCGCCGCCACCGGCGCGACTTGCCCTGGCGGCAATCGCGCGATCCCTACCGCATCTGGATCAGCGAGATCATGCTGCAACAGACGCAGGTGGCCACGGTCGTGCCGTACTTCAACCGATTTCTTGAAGCCTTTCCCACGATCGAAGCGCTGGCGGCGGCCGACGAGCACGAGGTACTGCGGCTGTGGGAAGGCTTGGGCTACTATCGCCGCGCACGCGGCATGCACGAGGCCGCCCGCCAAATGGTCGCCCGGTTTGACGGGCACTTTCCCACCACGCTCGCCGAGATCGGCAGCCTGCCGGGCATCGGGCGCTATACGGCCGGCGCCATCGCCTCGATCGCCTACGATGCCCAGGCGCCGATTCTCGAGGCCAACACCGTGCGGCTGCTTAGCCGGCTGGTGGCCTTCGACGGCGATCCGGCCAGCGGCCCGGGGCAGAAGCAGCTTTGGGCGCTGGCCGAGGAGATACTGCCGCGGCGCGGTTGCGGCGACTTCAACCAGGCGCTGATGGAGCTGGGCAGCCTCGTCTGTACACCGAAAGCGCCCGACTGCCTGGCGTGCTGTCTTGCGCCGCTATGCGCCGCCCGGGCCCAGGGACGCCAGCAGGAGATTCCGCGGCGAGCGACGCGCGTGGCCATCGAGGCGGTACGCGAGGCCTCGGTGGTCGTCTGGCACGGCGGAAAGGTCTTTTTGCGAAAGCGGGCCGCCGGCGAACGCTGGGCCGGGTTGTGGGACTTTCCTCGATTTCCGCTCGAAGCCGAAAGCGCGCCGGCCGCGCGGCGCGAGCTCTCGCAAAAGGTGCGCGAGCAGACCGGCCTGGCGATCGCCGGCACGCGGCACTTCGCGACTCTGAAGCACGGCGTCACGCGGTTTCGGATCACGCTCGATTGCTACGCCGCCACGAGCCGCGGGGCGAAGTCGAGGCTGGCCGGCGGCCAGAGCCAATGGATCGAGCCGGCGGGGCTCGAGCGGCTGGCGCTGAGCGTCACCGGGCGGAAGCTGAGTCGCATGCTCGACGACCCGGCCGCGCGTTCGCCGTGGCGTGCGAGCGTCTAGGCGGCGTCCTTGGGCGGGACGTCCTCGGGCACGATCGACAGCCCGCCGCTGGCGCGCAGCTCGACGCGATAGCGCTTGCCCGGCTGAAGGCGGATGCTGGGAGCTTCGCCATGCGCGGCCCGCACGCCGGCTGCCTGGGCCTTGGCCGGGCTGTTGGCGTATTCCCAGAAGTTGTCCCAGATTTCGCGCTCCTCGGGCGTCATTTCCTTGCCCTGGCTGTAGACGGCCGGCCGCGAGTCCTGGGCGTCGAGCGGAAACCCTTTGCTCGGCTCCTGGAACTCGCCGAATACGCGCTCGAACAGGCACACCGACGTCGAGCGGAGCGGATCGTTGCTTTCGATCAGCTTGTCGTCGTACTTGATCACCAGGGCATCGACGTACAGCCGGTCGCCCTCGATGGTGAACACCTTCTCCTCGCCGATCGGCGTGCCGTCTTCGGTCATTTCGACGAACCGAAAGCGCGTCGTGGGGCGCTCGCCGTCCTGCTGATCGAGCACCTCGACCTGGGCCACGCGATGATCGACTTTGAGCAGCCGCAGCGCCAGATCGAGCCGGGCGTTTTCCTTGGTCAGCTCGGCGTTGTCTGCGGCCAACTTTGCCAGCTCGGCCGATTTTTCCGACAGCTCGCGCTCCAGCGCCGAACGCTCGTCAAAGGCGCGATAGGCGACAAATCCCCCGGTGCCCAACAATCCCAGGATGACCAGGGAAACCAGGCTCCGCAGGATCAGGGCCACGTTGGACACCGTGTTGGACATGATACATCGCTCGGCGACGGTAGATCGGAAGGAAGACGCGTGCCCTCAATTATACCCGTTTTGGGTTGGGCGTAGCCAGGAGGCATGGTTCGCGCGCTGTGGACCGAGCTAGCGGCCCAACAATGCGTCGACGGCCGCCCCGATGTCGGGGCTGGCCATCAGGCTTTCGCCCACCAGGATGGCGTCGACGCCGGCGGCCTGAAGGCGCTCGACGTCGGCGTGCGTGCGAATGCCGCTCTCGCTCACCAGCACGCACTCGTCCGGCACCCGGGGCCGCAGGACGAGCGTGTGCTCCAGATCGGTCGTGAAGGTGCGCAGGTCGCGATTGTTGACGCCGATCAACGTGGCGCCGGCGTCGAACACGCGCTGCAGGTTTTCCGGCTCGTAAAGCTCCACCAGCGGCGTCATGCCCAGCTCGACCGCCTCGTTGTGCAGCTTGCGCAAGTTGCAATCGTCGAGGCACTCGGCGATCAGCAGCACGGCGTCGGCGCCCGCGGCCCGGGCCTCGTAGAGCTGGTAGCTATCGAGAATGAAGTCCTTGCGCAACACCGGCAGATCGACCGCGGCTCGCACGGCGGCGAGGTATTCGAGGCTGCCCTGAAAATAGTGCTCGTCGGTGAGCACGCTGAGGCAACTGGCCCCGTGCTGCTGGTAGGTGGTGGCGATGGCCACGGGATCGAAGTCGGCGCGGATCACGCCGGCCGAAGGGCTGGCTTTTTTCACCTCGGCGATCAGCCGGATCGGGCCCCCGGCAGCCAGCGGCTCGAAAAAGTTGCGCACCGGCGGAGCCTCGGCGGCGATCTGCCGCACCTGGTCTTCGGGCCGCGCAGCCTTGGCCGCGGCGATTTCGCGGCGCTTGGTGGCGACGATTTCGTCGAGCACGTTAGCCATTAGTGTTTGAAGTGCCGGCGGCCGGTGAAAACCATCGGGATCTTGTGCTCGTTGCAGGCGGCGATGACTTCGTCGTCGCGCTTGGAGCCGCCCGGCTGAATGATGGCCGTGACGCCCGCGGCGGCGGCCTGTTCGATCGAATCGGGGAAGGGGAAGAACGCGTCGGAGGCCAGCACGGCGTCCTGCACGCGGTCGCCGGCTTTTTTGAGCGCGATTTCCACCGAGTCGACGCGGCTCATCTGGCCGGCGCCGGCACCCAGCAGCGCCCCGTCCTTGGCCACGACGATGGCGTTCGACTTGACGTGCCGCACCAGGGCCCAGGCGAACCGCAAGTCGTTCCACTGCGCCGAACGCGGCTCGGCGGCCGTGACCACCTTCCACTCGACCTCGGGATCCGGCGCCGCGTCGCTTTCTTGAACGAGCACGCCGCCCTCGATCTGGCGGATCTGCCAGGCGCTGGTGTCGCTTTCCAGCGGCCCCACCTTGAGCAGCCGCACGCCTGCTTTCCACTTCGGCTTGGTGGTGAGGATCTCGAGCGCCGCCGGCTCGAAGTCGGGCGCCACGATCGCCTCGATGAAGCGGCCCGGCTCGGCCATCACGTCGGCCGAGGCCGCGTCGACCGAGCGGTTAAAGCCCAACACCGAGCCGAACGCGCTGAGCGGATCGCCGTCGAGCGCCGCGCGGGTGGCGGTTGCCAGATTCCCGGCCGTGGCGGCCCCGCAGGGATTGTTGTGCTTGATCACCGCCACGCTCGGACCTGCCAGCGAACGAGCGATGGCCAGCGCGCTATCCAGATCGAGCAGGTTGTTGTACGAGAGCTCTTTGCCGGATAGCTGCTGCGCCGAAACCAGGTTGGCCCCGCCGGCCTCGGGCTCGGCATACAAGGCCGCACGCTGGTGCGGGTTTTCGCCGTAACGCAGCACCTCGCGGCGGTGCAGGTCGACTTGCCAGCGACCGGGAAATTCCTGCGGCTCGATCTGGTCGGCCAGGTAGCGGGCGATCGCCTGATCGTACTGGCCGGTGCGCGAGATCGCCGCCAGGGCCAGCCGGCGCCGCAGGTCGAGCGACGTGTGGCCCAGCCGCGTGACGTGGTCCAGAATCTCCGAGTACTGTGCCGGATCGGTGACGATGGTGATGAACGGGTGATTCTTGGCCGCGGCGCGCATCAGGCCGGGGCCGCCAATGTCGATCTGCTCGACGGCCTCGTCGAACGTGCAGTCGCCGCGGGCAACCGTGGCCTCGAACGGGTAGAGGTTCACCACCACCAGCTCGAACGTGCGGATGCCGTGCTGCTCGAGCGCGGCCAGGTCGTCGGGGCGGTCGTGCCGGGCCAGAATGCCGCCGTGGATCTTGGGGTGCAGGGTCTTGACCCGGCCGTCGAGCATTTCCGGAAAGCCGGTGTACTGGCCGACGTCGTGCACCTGGATGCCGGCCGCTTCCAGAAACTTGCGCGTGCCGCCGGTGCTGTAGATTTCGACGCCTGCGGCAGCCAGGCCCTGGGCGAAGTCGCCCAGCCCGAGTTTGTCGCTGACGCTGATGAGTGCCCGTTTGATTGGCGGTGATGACATAGGAAAGGCCGTTGGTGTGCTGCCGCTTCTTGCGCGTGCGGGGAGAGAGGCGCATCCTGCCGGTGGCAATGAGCCACTGGCGAACTGCCCGGTGCGCCTGGCGCGTGTTTCGAGCCGTACTCGTTGGTTTAAGAAGTTGCCCGCGGTCCGTCAACTCCCGGACGGCAGACCTTTCTTCGCGCCGAGCGCACGCCAGCGGTGCAAGTGCGTGCACGGTATAGCCACCCGTCGGCCGATTCAGGCCGCCGCCGTCATGCACCCGGGGCAAACGGGTCGTCGCCCCCGGCAGGCGGAGCGAAGGGATTATCGTCGCCCCCGGCGGGCCCAAACGGGTCATCGCCGCCGGCCGGAGGAGCGAAGGGATTGTCGTCGCCCGCGGGCGGGGCGAAGGGATTGTCGTCGGCGGGCGCGTCGTCGGGCATGTCATCGGCCGGTGCGGGAGCCTCGTCGGCCGGCTTCGCGGCTGGCGCGCCCTCCTGCTTTTCCGGCGCGAGCTTCAAATCGGCGGCTTCCTCGGCCGGCGCCACATACTTGACCGGCGAGGTCAACTGCGGCTCGTGCAGGCATTGGATCGCGCACGTCTCGTCGATCAGATAGATGCGGTCGGTCTTACCGTTGACCAGCTTTCTGGTGCGCGAGCTGGTGGGCAGCGCACCCAGGCGCGCACCGGACTCTGCGTCGAGAATCGCCAGCTTGCCCTGCGTGTCTTCGACGTACACGCGCGTCGGGCTCTTCGACACAAACTGGTGGATCCCCCGTGCCTGCCAGAGCAGGCTCCCTTGGGCGGCATCGAGACAATACAAGTTGCCGGAATTCGAGAAGGCGAACAACTTGTCGTCGACGGCCACGGGCCGTTCGTACATCGGCTCGCCGACGACGTATTTCCAGTCGAGCTTCCCCTTTTTCTCGTTCAACGCGTAGACGTAACCGTCGGCCGACGTGGCGAACAGCCGCGGCGACCAGGCCGCCGGCCGCGAATGGATCGCCCCGCGGGTTTCCAGGCGATAGCGGATTCCGCCGCCGGCCGGATCGGCCACGTAGAAGAATCCGCGGTCGGTTGTCCAGCTCACGGTGAGCGGCGTGATCATCGGCGGCAACAGCACGTGGCCGCTCGATTGGTAGTTCCAGGGCGTCTGGTGCCGGCCTTCTTCCAGGTCGTAGCCCTCGATCAGGCCCGAGATCATCGGCACGAAAGCGTGCGTATCGCTCACGCCGGGCCCGGCGCCGGGGGCGCTGCCCACGCGCCGCTCCCAAAGGACCTCGCCGCTTGAGCGCTCGAGCACGAACAGCGTCGATCCGTTGAGCACGACGATGTGCTTGTCGTTGGCGGCCGGTTCGCTTCCCTCGCGATTGCCGATGCGGGTGGTCCAGAGCGTGCGGCCGGTTTCGGCATCGAGGGCCGTGACCACGCCCATCCGGGACTGCACCAGCAGCATGCCGTCGTCGTATTTGACGTGCGATAGCCGGCCCATCGTGGCTGCGGCGCCGACCTGGGCAAACCAGGCGCGCTTCAATCCGTAGCGCATGGCCGTGGCCGGCGGAATCAAGGACTGCGCGTGACAGTCGGCCAGACCGGCCGCGACAACTACCAGCGCTGCTAGCGCCCAACAACCAACTTGCCGCATCTCGTGCTCCTCATCTGGTTCCGCCTGAGAATTTCGCCCCGGGGCGTGGCAACCTCTACTATAGTCGCTCGCGGCAATGCATGCTCGGCCGAATCCGCGCCGGGCCCGCCCCCCGCGTCCGCGGCGCGGGGGCCCCCGCTGGACCGATGCGTGGGGCATCTTCTAACATGAAGCCTTTCCCAGGCACTCCCGCTCATGGCCCGCGATCGCCCTGCCATCCCGACGCCCGCGCAGTTTCAAGAGCTGCTGGGCTATCTGAACTTCTCTTCGGGGACGCCCGACCCGACGTTTCTGGCCAATTTGAATCAATTGTTCGCGGCCATCGCCGCCGAGCATCCGGGTGCGGAGAACGTCTGGCCGCTAGCCGGCGCGAGGCTGCGCGCCGAGCTGCAGCAGTTGGCCGCCGGCGAGCCGGCATTCCGCGACGTCGCCCAAGCCGAGGGCGTGCTACGGCTGGCGATCGATCGGTTTGGGGAACGCTATCGGAACTTCCATCGCGACTTGCTCTACCATCAGAGCGACGCCGATCTGTGGTCGTCGTTCTTCGTGGGCCGCGTGTGCGAGGCGCTGCTCGCCCAGGGAGGACCGTGGAACGAAGACGACCGGATCGTCGACGGGGCCATCGCCCGGCTCAACGACTACATCGGTTACCGGCCCGTGGCCGTGCTGCGCACGGCGCAGAAGATCGAACCCTACGAGCACGAATGGGTCCGCCCCCTGCCCTTGTTCATCCGGGCGGCGGGCTGCTGCGCGGGGCGCCATCAGGAAGTTGTCGAGCAGGCGCTGGCGATTCTCGAAGCCACCGATCCCGATGTGTTGCGGCAGGCCTGGTTCGATCCGCAATTGCTCGACGAGCTGGCCATCGATCCCCGCGCGTACGACTTCGACCATCCGGTGAACAAGCGCCCCAACTATCACTTCGGGCAGTGGGATCCGCACCACCTCGACGGGCAAGGCCGGTACCGGCGGTTTGTCGTGCAGCAGGTCACACTCGACGTGCTGCTTTCGCGCGTCGACGAGAGCGACGAGTTGCCGCGCGACGAAGTGCTGCTGGAGGCCGCGGCCGTGCTGGCCGGCACGATCCTGATGGCCTCGGGCACCAGCGGCGACAGCCCCGAAGCGCACGACTCGTCGACGAAGCTGACCAACCTGCTGCCGCACATCGCCGCTTACCGTGATCAATTCTACGAGCAGTTCATCGCGGGACTGACCGGCGACCACGGCGACCGCCTGCGGGCCGAGGCCATCGCGGGCAAACAGCCGTTGGCCGCCGCTCGCCAGCACCTCAACCAGCAACTGGCCCGCCGCCGCGCCGCGCAGCTCGAGCACGTGCACTTGGCGCAGCTTTTCGCGCGGATGGGCTATCCCGAGGCGGCGCTGCGGCAGGCGCAGATCGTTCCCGTGGCAGCGGCTCGCATTCGCTGCGAGATTCAGTGCCGCTTGACGACCGGGCACAAGGCCATCGACGCCGGCGAGCCGGAGCAAGCGGCGAAGATGCTGTTTGAGATCGAAGACTATCTGCGCCGCGGCATCCATTGCGGGGCACTACCCGACCCGTGGAACATTCTGGGATTCCAGGGCCAGTTCAGCCTGTTTCCCTCGCCCGAGAGCAGCGTGCCCGATCACCGTTTGGAGCAGTTGATCACGCTGGTCGAACAGATTTTTTCGCTGCACGCCCGGGCATGGAGCGCGGCGGCGGTGCGCGACCTTGAGGCGCTGGTCGACGAGATCGCGGCGCGCATGGGGCGGCTGGCCCAGTGGTGGGACCAGTTCGCTTCGACCACGATCGAGAGCCTCGAGGGATTCAGCGGGAACGACGCCTACGATTCGGCCCGCGAGGTGGCCGCGGCGCTGCGAGCGTTTCACGAGGCCGGTGCGGCGGCCGGCGACATCGGCTTCTGGCGGTCGCGCGTCTCGCAGTTCAACTCGCCCAAGGCCTACGCGCTGGTGGTATCGGCGTTGCTCGACAAGCCCGACTTGATGGCGGCCCAGGCCCTGCTGATGCAATGGCTCAGCCAGGCGGAAATGGTGACGCTCGAGCAAGGGGAGTACTCGTTCTATCGGCTCGTTGAGCGGTGGCTGGGCGCCTTGTATCGCAACCGGCAGGACGAGGCGGATCCGGGCGCGCAGGTGTGCCGGTTTTTCGATCTGCTGGAAGCCAACGCCGAGGACTACTGGAGCGTTCCCACCTTGGAACTATTGGGCGGACCCAAGGACTCGCTCGAGGACGTGGCTCTCGACGAGTTCGACGAGTTCGATGAGCTCGACGAGGATGACGAGGAGGACGACGACGAGGAAGAGAATCTTTACGGCGCGGCTTACGACGACGTCGTGTTCCGCGACAGCACGGCCGACGGCACCGATGCGGACATGCTCGAAAGCGGGCCCGGGCCGGTGACCGACTTCGAGCTCGAGCACGAAGCCCGTCGCGTGGCCGAGCGCCTGGCGCTATTGCGCGCGGTGGCCGCGATGTGGACCACCGCGGCGCTTTCGGCCAGACCGCAGGGCGAAGTGCCGCTGCCGAGCGAGTCGTTAGCCCGCTGGCTCGAGCAGGCCAGCGAGAACCGCGCACGCTTGCTCGAGCTGTTGCGCAGCGTCAATCAGCGGCGCGTGCCGGCGCCCAGCGGCTCGCGCGATTCGCTGCTCGAGTTCGATCGCCGCCGCGTGGTCAAGGAGATTCTCACCGACAAGGTGGCCACGGCCGCCATCGAAACCTCGGAAGCCATCGCCGCCATGCGGGCCGTGTTGCCTGCCGAATCGGAGGCGGCGCCGGCCGACGTCACGGTGGGGGTGCTGCGCGCCGTGGTGCAACAGGATCGCGCGGAAGTCGAGCGGCTGTGGCCCGACTTTCTTGCGCACCTGAAAGAACGCACGCTGCTGTACACGTCGCTCAACAAGGGAGGCGATCCTGCGCGATTGGTCGAGGCCCGCGCGTTGCAGCACGTGCTGCGGAACCTGTTGGCCTGGCTGCCGAAGTTGGGACTGTTTGCCCAGACGTGCCAGTTGATCGAAGCATCGCGGCTGATGGAGTCGGCCAATCCCGTGGGGCCGGGGGCGATCAGCGAGTACGATCGCCTGTTCGCCGCCGGATACGAGGCGCTGGTCGACTCGCTGGTCAGCGTCTCGCAAGCCTGGCCTGCCGAGCGGCAGACCGACGCGCTGCAGACCGAGTTGGTCGAGTGCCTGGAACAGTTGACCGAGTCGCTGCTCAAGCAATGGCTGGCCCATAGCCGCACGCTGCGGCTGTCGGTGCTGGAACGCATCGCCGACGACGAGGCCTTCGCCAAGCTGCAGCAATTCATCGAAACATACGGCCACGACCTGTTCACGCAACGGTTTCTGAACCTCGGCAACCTGCGGGCCATTTTGCATCAGGGGGTCGATAGCTGGCTCGATCAACTCGTCGAAGCCGAAGGGCAGGGCGAGGGCGCAGAGCTGCGCCTGCTCGACGAGTTGGGCAAGAGCGTCTCGCGCAACGATGCCGTCAAGCATCTGAGCCTGGTCATCGAGGCGATCGCCGAGAACTACAGCGAGTATCGCGACTACAACAGCACCACCACGCAGTCGGATCGCGGCGAAATGCTTTATACGCTGCTCGACTTTCTTCGCCTCCGCACGGGCTACGACCGCGTGGCGTGGAATCTCAAGCCGGTGGTGATCGCCCACGCCGTGCTCGTGCGGCGCAAGCAGACGGCCGCGGCCGAGGCCTGGTGCCGGGCGCTGGTAGAGCGCACCACGGAACTGGCCGACTCGCTCGAGCAACGCGGCCTGGCCTTGCAAAAGAAGTATGCCATGAGGCTTCCCACCGTCACCGATCGCCTGGCCGAGCGATTCGTGCGGCCGCTGGTGATCGATCGCGTTCGGGCCCTGGTGCGTCCCGCCATCGAGCAGGCCCCCGGTGGCTCGGCCGACGGCCTGGAGAGTCCCTTCGATCTGCTCGAGCAGGAGGCCGAGGCACTTGCCCGCGCGCCGACGGGCGTAGGGCACGAAGTGCCTGCCTGGCTGGCGGGTCTCGAGGAGGAGGTCGACGAGGTGCAGCATTCGCCCGTCCGCCGCAAGGGTCGCGCCGGACTGCTGTCGCAGGTTCCGCTATCGCGCGCCGAGGTCGACGAGCAACTCACCGACTGGGAGCAGCAGCGGTAGAGCACGGCTTGGACGCGGCTACTGCGCCCGGCGGCGGCTGGGCAGGGCGGCGGTCGTCGTGGGTGGAAAACGCCGGCGGCGGGCGCTGGGGAGTTCTTCGAGGGGGGCGGCGCGGGCGTCGGGATCGTCGGCCGGCGCCGCGTCGCGCGGAGCGGGCGGGACGGGGGCCGGCAATTGGTTGCCCGGCACGACGGCCGGCGGCAGCGGGGCACCCTCGGGAATCACGGGCGCGATTTCCGGCGACGCGGGAATCACCTCGGCGCCGAAGGCCGGCACATCGACCACCGCCGGCAAGTGGCGGAACAGGTTGGCATTCTCGCCGAGGCGAATCTGCCAGCCGCCGCCCAAAGCGCGGTAGACCTGGATGAGTCCCTGGCCGATCTGTCCCTGCGAGATGGCCCATTGATCCTGCTGCGTGATCAGCGACTGCAGGATCACCGCGTAGCGGTTGAAGTCGACCCCCTGCACGCCGGCTTCGTACTGGGCCACGATCACGGCCAGCGCGCGATAGGCCGCATCGACCGATTCGCCCAGCAGGCGGGCCCGCTCCTGGGCCTGGAGGAAGGTAACGATGCCGTTCTCGGTTTCGACGCTCGCGTTGATCACCGTGTTCTGATAGAAGGTCACGAGCTGGTTGAAACGCGCGTCCTGCAGGCGAATGTTGTTGAGCAGCCGGCCGTAGTTGAGCAGGTTCCACTGGAACTGCGGTCCGACAAACCCGGTGAACGAGCCGGGCATGACCAACTGGTCGAGCTGCGCGTTCTGCCAGCCGAGCGACCCGGTGATCGAGAAGGCCGGGTACAGGTCGGTCGTGGCGATGCCGATTTGCTCGGCCTGGGCCGCGGCTTCGCGCTCGGCCTGGCGCACGTCGGGGCGGCGACGCAGCAGGTCGGCCGGAATGCCCACCACGACATAGTCGGGCGGAATCGGAATCTCCTGTTTGGGTCCCGAGTCGAGCATGGGTTTCAAGTCGACCGCCGGCCGGCCCAACAGCGCGCACAGGCCGTTCTCGGTGATGCGCAAATCGATGCGGAGCTGCGCGGCCTGCGCGCGACTTTGTTTCAAGTCGCTTTCGGCCTGGGCCTTGTCGAGTTCGGTGACGCCGGCGAATCCTTCGCGGAGCCGCAGCTCGATAAAGGTGTACACGTCCTGCTGCACGGCGATGACGTTTTCGAGCAGTTCGAGCCGCCGCTGGATCGTGCGGATCTGCACGTAGGCGCTGGCCACGTCACCCAACAGCGTGACCAGCACGGCGTCGTAGTTGAACTGGGCGGCGTCGAACGTGTCGGCGGCCGAAATGATCGCCCGGCGGTAGCGCCCCCAGAAGTCGAGCTCCCAGGCGAGGTTGAAGCCCATGTCCCAGTTTTCAGAATAGATGTTCTGCACGGCGCGGCGGGTGTAGCCGCCGTCCATGGTCTGTAGCTGTGGAAAGAAGTTGCCGACGGCGATGCCAAACTGGGCGCGAGCGGCCAGCACGCGGAAGGCCGCCTCGCGCAAGGGCAGGTTCTGCTGGTAGGCGTCGACCATGATGTTGTTGAGCAGCGGGTCGTCGAATGCCCCCCACCAACTACTGATGTCGCCGGTGAGCGTGTCGAGCCGGGCATCGTTCTGATCGATCCAGTGCGGGGCGATCGGCGCGGGCGGCGTCTGGTACTCGGGTCCGACCTTGAAGCCGTTCTTGACGTAGTCGCGCACGCTGGTGCAGCCGCACCACGAGAGCGCGCAAGCGACGCAAGTCGCCAGAACGGCGAGGGGGACCCGCTTGGGGAGCATTCCGTTGATCCCTGGAGACCGGCGGCGCGAGCGCGACACCGACTCGGTTGGCAAACCCGGTTGAAGGTGTTCCGGCGCGACGAGGGTACCGGCGCTGGCGACCCGCGACGTGCGAACGTGAAGTGGACGTGAAAAGAGACCCGTACAGCAGCTAGAACCGCGAGAACTCGCGCTGCTGGTATTATCGTCACCCCCCGAGCCCGCCGCCGGGCTAGTGGATGTCGGCCGTGCGATCGGCAAGGCCGTTACAGCTTCGCGCGCCAAAGCGCAACGTGACAGCACGCGCGGCCCGCAAAGTTTGCCCGGTCTGCCTACTCGTAGCGCAGCGCGTCGATCGGATCCAGCCGCGAGGCCTTCCAGGCGGGGTAGAAGCCGAAGGTCACGCCGACGCCAGCCGAGACGACGAACGCCGCCACGATGGCCGGAATCGAGGCCTGCACCGGCCAGCGGAGTGCGTACCACACCAACAGCGTGGCGGCCCGGCCGATCAGAATGCCCAGGGCTCCGCCGAACAGGCAGAGCACGACCGATTCGATGAGGAACTGCCGCAGGATGTGCTTCGCCCGGGCGCCCACGGCCATCCGCAGTCCGATTTCGCGGGTCCGCTCGGTGACCGACACGAGCATGATGTTCATGATGCCCACGCCGCCGACGGCCAGGGAGATCATGGCCACGATCATCAGCAGGCCGCCCATCATCTTGGTCATCGAGGACATGGCGTCGATGATTTCGGCCATGTCGCGGATGGCGAAGTCGTCGTCTTCGCTTGGTTGGATGTGGTGGCGCTCGTGCAACAGCGAGGAAATCTCGGCCAGGGCGTCGTTGGTGCGTTCGGCCGAAGCCGCCTTGGCCAGGATCATGTCGACGTTGGCAAACCGCGTGGGCATGGGCGTATTGGCCTGCTGCGTGGTCGACTTCTCTGGAAAGAGCACGGTGGCGCCGGGATAGAGTTCCCTGAGGCTGTTGACCTTGTCGTAGTTGACCGCGGCAGCACTGTCGGCCGCGACGGTGCTGCCGCTGACGCGATACTTCATGGTGGTCCAGGGGGCGATCAGAATGTCGTCCTGGTCCATGCCCATCATGCTGCCGCCCTTGCGCCCCAACACGCCCACCACGCGCAACGCCACGTTGTTGACGCGCACGTCCTTGCCGATCGGCGACTCGCCCTGGAACAGCTCGTTGGCCAGCGTCAATCCGATGACGCAGACCTTGTTGCTGGCCAGCACGTCGCGATCGGTGAACATCTGCCCCTCGTGCATTTGCTGCCAGTCGCGCACGACGACGTAGCCGGGCGAGGTACCGTTCATGTTGGCCGGGATCCAGTTACGATTCTGGTAAACGACCTGGCCGCTGGCCTGCACGATCGGGGCCACGGCCACGACCGAGACGCATTGCTCTTCGATCTGCTGGGCGTCCTCGGGCGTGAGGGTCTTCTCGCTGCCGGTGCCCCAACTCACGCCGCCGCTGGCCGCGGCGCCGGACTGGATGATCAGCATGTTGGCGCCCATGCTGGACATGGTGTCGATCAGGGCCTTGCGCGAGCCGGAGCTGATCTCGAAAATCGCGATCACGGCCGACACGCCGATGATGATGCCCAGCGTGGTCAGGGCCGAGCGCATCTTGTTGCGCCTAAGGGCTCGCACGGCGGTGCGCAGCGTGGGCGGCACGAGCAGCGACGAAAGCTCGGCGGCGAGGCTGCCGCGGACACGTTTGGTGCGTTTCTTTTCGGCGGCGGGCTCGACTTCGTTCTCGACGGCGGCCGCCGCGGCCGTGTTGCGTTTCGTGCGAGTCGCGGTTTGCGTGCCGCCGTGGCCTTCGCTGCCGATGTCGCCTGGGCCCCCGTTCCACGATCCGCCATCGTGCGGTCGGTGCGTCGCGCCGTTTCCAGCACCGTGGGCCGCACCGTTATCAGCTTTGGCGGCCTCGTCGACGCGGAGTTCATCTCGGCCTGCCGCGTGGCCGTTTGCTTCGTCTGCGGCGGGGACGCTGTGGCCGTTGCCGTCGAGATTCGCCAGGTGCGGAGCGGGCAGTATCGCGCGGCTGCCGATCGGCTTGGAGACGTCTTCTTCGATCAGGCCGTCTTTGACGTGGATGACGCGGTGGGCGTAGTCGGCCACCTTGGGATCGTGGGTGACGATGATCACCGTCAGGCCCTGGGCGTTGAGCTCCTGGAACATCTCCAGAATCTCGACGCTGGTTTTCGAGTCCAGATTGCCCGTGGGTTCGTCTCCCAGCAGCACGGCCGGTTCGTTCACCAGCGCCCGGGCGATGGCCACGCGTTGCTGCTGGCCGCCAGACATTTGCGAGGGGACGTGCGCCAGCCGGTCGCCGAGGCCGACCCGATCGAGCAGGTCGAGCGACCGCTGGTGGGCCTGGCCGGCGGAGCGCTTTTTAGTGGCGTAGTCCAGCGGCATCAGCACGTTATTGACCGCGGTGGTGCGGGGCAGCAGGTTGAAGCTTTGGAAGACGAAGCCTAGCTTGGCCGTGCGCACGAGTGCCCGAGCGTCGGATGAGAGCCGGCCGATCTCCTGGCCGTCGAGCCAGTAATCGCCGGAGGTGGCCCGGTCGAGACAACCGAGGATGTTCATCAGCGTCGTCTTGCCCGAGCCCGAGGCGCCCATCAGGGCCACGAGTTCGCCGCGACGAATCGAAAACGACACGCCCTTGAGCACGGGCACGTCGATTTCGCCGACGTGGTACGTCTTGTGGATGTTCTCGCAGCGAATCAAATCCATGAGGCGCGCCCGGGGGCTATTCCTTCTTCTGCTTTTTCTTGCCGCGCAAGCGAGGCGGGGCCAGCGGGTTGGTGGCCTCGGGAGTCGTATCCTCCAGATTCTCACCCAGCACGAGCTCCATGCCGGGTTCGAGATCGCCGGCGAGAATCTCCGACTTGACCCCGTCGGAAACTCCGACCAATACGTCGACGGGGTAGACCTTGTGTCCGCGGCGGACCCAGACGCGGCGAGGTTCGCCCTCGTCGGCTGACGGCTCGTCTGCATCGCCTGCTTCGGCATCGAGTTTTTCGGAGGCATGTTCGTCGTCGACGCCAGACGCGGAAGTGTGTTGGGGTGCCTCGGTAATGAGTTCCGGCCGCGGCGTGTAGCGCAGGGCGGAGTTGGGCACCAACAGGGCATCTTCGCGCTTGTCGACGTGAAACTTCACGTGCGCCGACAGGTAGGGCAGCAACCGCAGGTCGCTGTTGTCGGTGGTGGCAATCACGTAGTAGATCACGACGTGTTGTTTCATCTCGGCGTTCAGGCGAATTTCGGTAACTTCGCCGTGGAACGTCTCTCCGGGAAACGCATCGACGCTGAACTCAATGGGCATCCCCGTTTTCAGTCGGCCGATGTCGGCCTCGTTGACCTGAATCCAGATCTCCATCCGCGTGAGATCCTCGGCGATGAAGAACAGGCTGGGAGCATTCAGGCTGGCCACCACGGTTTGGCCGATGTTGACGCGGCGCTCGATGATCGTGCCGTCGACCGGCGAGGTAATGGTTGTGTAGTCGAGGTTGGTCCTGGCCGAGGACAGCGTCGCCTCGGCCTGCTCGATCGCCGCCTTGGCAATGGCCTCGCTGGCCACGGCCACCTTGTAGTTGGCTTCGGCCAGGATGAAGTCGGCGTCGGAGATGCCCTTGATCGTCGTGGGCGAGGGGGGCTGGCCGGGGCGTTGCGACAGGGCCGACACGCTGCTCAGCTTGATCTCGCGGAGCCGCTTAGCCCGCTCGAACTCGGCCTCGGTCTGCGCGACTTGAGCCTGCGCTTGCAGCAGGTCGGCCTTCGCGCGGTTGACCGACGCCTGGGCCTGATCGAAGGTGGCTTGAAACAAAGCCGGGTCGATTTGCGCAAGCAGGTCGCCCTTTTTCACCACGCTGTTGTAGTCGACGAGCTTGCCCTTGTATTTGGGGTCGGTCTCGGCGCGCGAGTCCTGGCCAAATTCCTTGATGGGGCCCACGACCTGCGCCCCCACGTCGACGATGTCTTCCGGCTCGAGGGTGCCAGAGGCGCTGATCGTGATCAGCAGATCGTCGCGTTCCACTTCGGCCAGGCGAAAGCTCGGCTCGGGCTCGGCGCGCAGGTACTTCGCGTAGTAGAAGCCGCCCCCGCCGATCCCGACCAGCAGCAACAGTATGATGAACTTACGCATGCTTCGTTCTTTTTCCGCCTGAGAAGACTCGCTGAACTACGCGGGCCTGAACTGCTCGACCGTTTAGGATTCGTCCATCGCCGCGGCATCTTTCAAGGCGGCAATCGCCGCCACGACGGCCGTACGCTCGCGCCGGGAGATGCGGTCCAGAATCTGGCCCATCCGTTCGATCCGCCGCTCTTCGCGAATCTTCAGCAGCCGGCGAGCTCGGGCGGTCAACTCGAGGCTGCGCACGCGGCGATCGCCGTCAGCCGGGGCTCGGGTCACCATGCCGGCGGTCTCGAGCCGGTCGGCCAGTTGCGTGACCGCACTTTGGGAGACGCCCAACTGCCGGCTGAGCTCCTTCATCGTGCGTGGACCTTCGAACAGCGCCGCGCACACGCGGAATTGCCGTAGCGGCAACTCCGAGGCGGGGTCGTCGTCGATGAGGATCTTGCGCGCGAGGGCCTTGAGCGCGGCATCCAATTCGCGTGCCTGGTCGAGTACGTCGACGTCGAGCGACGGCAGCGGCTCGACGGTTGCGCCGTTGCGCGCGGCGGGGCGTCGCGGAGAGGCTAGTTTGTTCATGCCGCTATATTATTAATCTGCCTAAAGTAAAACAAGGCGTTTCCCGGGTAACACTGTCGGGAAGGAGGCATCCCCCCAGAAATGCCACCTTTGACATCCATTATTCCTGGCATAGGTTTTCAGTGCGGGAGGACTCGATGCCAGCCTTGGCAATCGTCGAAGGTCGCATCCAGCCCGGCGGTCAGCCGGTTGGCCCCTTCCGCCTCAAGTCATCAGGCATTCATTTCGAGTTGCGGGGCACACTCTCATGGCTCGCTTTCCGCGCGCATCGTGCCGGGCCGGCACCGTTTCGCTGGGAATCCTCGTCGCGATGCTGGTGGCGTGGCCGGCGTGGGCGACCGACATCGTGCGGATCGAGGAAGATTGGGAGCTCGTGGTGTCGAATCCCGATCCAACGATTTTCGCGCCGCAGGTGACCGCCACGATTTCGCCGGTCGGTGATCTCAGTGGCTACTACTCGGTGTTCGACCTGAACCTGCGCAACCAGCCGGTGTACGAGGCCGGCGGCATGCAGCTCCAGGTTTGGAACGGAAGCTCACCGGTTGCCACACGAAAATCGGGCGTCGGTACGCTGTTGCACGATTACGACGAAACGGTGAGTTGGACGCAAGTGATGTCGGTGCAGGACGGACTGCTGCACTTTTCGATTGTCGATGGATCTTCGTCCACGTGGGGCGGTTTTGGCAGCAATGGGGCGCTGTCGGTCGACGTGGAAAACGAGCTCACGAACTTGAACCAGTATAGCGTCGATGTCTCGGTCGCCAATTCGGGAATCGGATTCGCGGCCAATCGCGTGGAGTCGCTGATTCTCAAGGCAGTGCGTGCCTACTCCGAGACGGAACTCGTGGCCGAGGATACGAACCCGCGCGTGGTGTACCAGCGAGAGTAGAACGCGGCGGCGACCTAGTAGACGCGACGGGACTCTTATCATGAAACGGAAGTGGCACAACACGAAGGCCCGACAGCGGCGCGGCGTCATTCTTCCTTTGACGGCCTTGATGCTGGTCTTCACGCTGGCGCTCATCGCTTTTGCCATTGATCTCGGCTGCCTGCAGGTGGCCAAGGTTCAACTTCAGCAGTCGGCCGACGCGGCCGCTTTGGCCGCCGCCGCCGAATTGGTCGACGACGAGGCTCTGACCAACTCGCCCGGACTGGCCGACGAGATTGCTTCGGCCAGAACCTATGCCGTGCAGTACGCCGCGGCGAACAAGGTGTTTCGGGACGCGCCGGTGGTCGACGCCAACGTCGGCAACAACGTCTCGGGCGAGGTCGTGCTGGGGTACCTGGCCAATCCTTCCGATCCCGCGGCGACGATGGATTTCAGCGACTCGGAACAGTTCAACTCCGTGCAAGTGACCGTGCAGCGCACGGCATCGAGCCAGAATGGCGAGGTGGCGCTATTCTTCGCCCGCGCCCTGGGCATTCCAACGGCCCCGGCCGAAGCCACGGCCACGGCGTCGATTCTGCGCAACTTCGCCGGCTTTCAAACGCCTAGCGACAATTCGAACCTGGGCATTTTGCCGTTCGCGCTCGACCAGGAGACCTGGAACAGCATGATGGGCGGCAGCGGCTCCGACGACTGGCAATGGGATGCCGCTACCAAGACGCTTAGCCCGGGCCAGGACAATCTGCGCGAAGTGAATCTCTATCCGCAGGGCACCGGTTCGCCGGGCAACCGCGGAACGGTCGACATCGGCGGCAGCAACAACAGCACCGCCGACATCGCCCGCCAGATTGTCAGCGGAATCAGCCCGGCGGACATGGCCGCGCTCGGCGGGCAATTGGTGCTCGACGACGACACCGAGTTGAACCTCAACGGCGACACGGGCATCAGCGCGGGCGTCAAGGACGAACTGGCCAGCATCATCGGCCAGACGCGCGTGATTCCTCTCTTTTCCCAGGTTGCGGGCAACGGCAACAACGCTCAATACACGATCGTTAAGTTTGTCGGCGTGCGGGTATTGGAAGTGAAACTCACCGGCCCCATGAGCAAGAAGCGGGTCATGGTCCAGCCGGCCATCGTCAAGATACAGGGCGGCGTCGCCGGGGGTTCGTCCCAGACTAGTGAGTTTGTGTATTCACCCGTGTGGCTCGTGCGCTAAAGCGCCCTCAAGGACCAGGCATGCCAAGATCGAAGACGACCAACGGGCAACATCGCCGGCGCCGCCGCACCATGGAGCGGATGGGATCGGCCGCCGTCGAGATGGCCGTGGTGGCGCCCCTGTTTTTCCTGATGCTGATGGGCATGATCGAGTTCGGCCGCCTGGTGATGGTGCAGCAGGTGCTGACGAACGCCGCGCGCGAGGGCGCCCGGGTCGGCATCCTCGACAATCGCACGGCCGCCGACGTGCAATCGGCCTCGAATCAGTTTCTCAGTGCCGCCGGCGTGAGCGGCGCCACGGTCAACGTGACCCCCGACCCGCCCAGCTCGGCCCCTGCGGGAAGCCCCGTGACCGTCACAATCACTGTGCCGTTCAGCCAGGTGAGCTGGCTGCCCTCTCCGATCTTCATCCACAACCTGAACCTTACCGCCAACGCCACGATGCGCCGCGAGACGGTGCAGTAGCTCGCCGGCGGGTCCGGACCCAAAGGGGCGTGCCGCCGGCTATTCCACCGCCGGTGAGATGCTAGAATGGAATTCACCCTTGCGGGCGTAGCTCAGTTGGCAGAACCCCTCTGTATGGTGGTATATTGGTGGTAGCTATTCCGTCCTTACCGCGGACTTGTCCGGTTCAACTGTGGCGGGGGGGACGATTCTCAGGACTGCCGTCGGCCGCGGGAACGAGAACGGGCCGGAAACGCTGGGAAACGGCCGCCGAACATACGATAAACCGTGTTCGGGGGGAGATTTAGCGTTGGGCGCCGGGCTGGCAAAGGCGATAACGGGTAGCTAACATAGGTGCCGCCGACGAGACGCTGTATAAGATGTCACATCCGAATTCGGTCCGGTTGGACTTAGGCCCCGCATTCACCATGCCCGATAGACACCTATGATTAACAGCGCAGAGGCAGGCGTGGAAAACGTAATCATCCAATTCGGTTCTTTTCAAGCGCGCGACCGCTGGGTCGAGGTGCTGAAGAGTTGCGTCAAGCGCGTCTACCAGCGCGAGCCGTGGGTCGCGGCAACCATCGACGCCGACACTCGAGCTTCGCTGTCGCGCGATTCGGGCGTCAAGATCGTCCAGGATTCGCAGCTCTCTCCGATGAACGGCCGCTAAGCGGGCGCCGCTTTCACCGGCGGACAGAATCTGCTACAATCCCCACCGTTAGGCCGTGCCCTATGGCCGGGAGATGGGGGAATGAGCGGGCACTGTGGCTGGATCATCGACGGCGCCGTCGCATCCGACCGGCACTTCGAACAAGCGCTAGCCCTGGCCAGCAGCGTGCGCCGATATCGCCGCACGCCGCGCATGTTTGCCGGCTGGCTATCGCGAGACGTGGTGGACGAGCTAACGGACGCCACTGAGTTGCGATTCTTCCCCGATTCGCAACTGACGCCGTTTATCACCGCGGAGCAGTTCCGCAAGTTCAGCACTGCCAAGACGGCGCCCGCGCCCGGGCTGAACCAGGTGGTGCAAATGGTCAACGCGCCATCGGCGTGGTCGCGTGCGACGGGGGAGAATGTCTATATCGCGGTGGTCGACTCGGGCATCAACGGACAGCATCCGGAGTTTCCAGACTGGAAGAAGGCGGGCGGGTGGTCACACGACGGGTCGGATCCGTGGACGGATTTCTCGGGTCACGGAACGATGTGCGCGGTGATCGCTGCGGGCAACCCGGCGCGTCGGGCCAGACTGTGCGGCGTTGCTCCCAATGCAAAGCTCTATTCTTGTAAGACCGAGTACCGCATCTCCGAGATCATCGCCGCCTACGAGTGGGTGGAAGATCAACGCGACGCGCATCAGCGCCCGGTAGTGATCAGCAACAGCTTCGGCTACAAGGTCAAGGACCCGCCGCAGGAAAACGGCATGCTGATCGAGCGGGACCATCCGCTCTGTCACGTGATCCGCCGGGTCGTGGGCAGCGGGATTCCGATGGTGTTCGCGGCCGGAAACAATCATGACCCGCAGCAAGCGACTCAGTGCACTCCGAGCACGATTTGGGCCTGGAACTCGATGGAGGAAGTGCTCACCGTTGCCGAGGTCGACGAGAACCATTCGGTTCGCCCGTACTCGAGTCGTGGTCCCGGTCAATGGGCCAGCCAGCATTGTCCGAAACCCGACTGCGCCGCTCCGACGTTCGGCTGGATTCTGTTTGACAGCACGTACAAGTGCGCGGCTGAAGGCTGGGGGACCAGTGGGGCGGCGCCGCAAGCGGCGGGGTTGCTGTCGCTGTTGCTCGAGCGCGACCCCCAGGCTCCAGCGGCGGTCCTGTACGATCGCATTCGAACTAGTTGCCGGAGCCTTGGGGCCGGACGGAATTGCGTTGGCAGTGGTCTGATCGATTGCGACGCCGCACTCTAGTGCGTGCGGAGATCTTCCTATCTTGAATGCTGGGAGGATGCCGTGGGAAGGCTAGTAGATCCGCCGACCGTCGTCGTTCCGGCGCGACGGGAAGGGAGCGACACGATGGGGCCTGCGTCGGCAGAGTTCGCGCAGGCGCCAGCCGCTAAGCCGGGCAGTGATCGGCTCGAACGCGTGGCCAAGTATATCCCCGGAGAAATCATCGCCTTCTATATCTTGGCGCTCGGGATCCTGAATTCCGTCGATGAGGGGGATGGACTACGCACTCCCGTTGCCTGGGGGTGCTTGGCGTTGGGAACCCTGGCCACTCCAAGTTACGTCTACCGCCTGGCCAGCAAATGGGACCGGGCAACGTTCGTCAATGCCGCGACCTCGACCGTGGCCTTCGGCGTTTGGGCCTACAACCTGGGCGGCATCTTTACCTACCAAGGCTGGTACGTGCCCTGGCTGGGGAGCATTCTGATCGGCGCATTCACCGTCGTCAGCGCCTTCATCGAACTGCCGCAACGCGTAATCCAAGAGTGATCCATGGACGCGTTTCGACGCCATCAACTCGGGTCGGTGCCGCGCTTTCCTTGCGCACCATGCCGTCGACGGTGCCAATTGCGTGTCAGAGGCCGCGCCATCTGCTAGAATCCTGGAGACGCGGGCGTAGCTCAGTTGGCAGAGCGCTAGCTTCCCAAGCTGGATGTCGAGGGTTCGAATCCCTTCGCCCGCTTTTCGAGACAGCCGTTGTCCCGAGCGGACAGCGGCTGTAAGTCTTTATCAGCGATGCCACTTGCATCCGCCTCAGTGTGGGCCCTCGCCCGGACCGATTCCTGGCCGAGATCGTCCAGGATGGTCAGCAGATGCCGATTTCGGCCAGGGGTTGGTGCAAGACTTGGTGCCAGCCGCGATGCCGAGCCCTGCTGGTCGCGCGAATCGGAAGGCACGTTTCGACCGTCGAGGGACCGGGGGCTTTAGACCGGTCGAACTCCTGCTAGTCGAGCCGTTCCTCGAGTATCGACGGCTCAAGCTATGTCGCGCACTTGATGTGCGTGCGCGGCCGGGTCTTGTCCTCAGATCCCGTTGACGAGCCTGCAGGGATAGACCTCAGGCGATTTTGATCAATGAGCAAAGCGCTTTGCGATCGATGATGACACATGGAACCCTGCTTTTGCTTGGGCAGGACCGCTTGAACCGGGCGATGGTGGCACCGTTTTGCGAGTTCCCACGTTCGCTAGTTCGTGCCAAATGGCCCTCAAGCCACAATCGCCGATCTTCAATCGCCTTGACCGGAGGCAAGAGCTCGCCCTTGATGGGGCCGCCTTCAATAGCTAGGGAAGGGCCACGCGGAAGCGGACGGTCCTTGCACCGAGCCCCGAGCGATATGGGCTGACCTGGTTGGCACATCAGATGCGCGCCTGACGCCGCCGAGTGAGGGCAAGCAAGCCGAGAACGCCACCGACCGCGAGAGAGATGCTCGAGGGTTCCGGAACCGTCGCAAAGTGCCAACTCAGCAGGTCATGATTTTCATAGGCGGCGGCACCGCCCCCGGTAAAGCCGACGTATGCCGTGCCTGCACTTAGGTTCAGTAGACTGCCAAGGTCCACCGGAACGGTCAGAACGGGATGAATGAAGTCGTCGACGAAAATCTGAAGCGACCCAGGTGCGTAGCTCACCTTTGCTGTATGGACGCCGCCATCCGACAGATTGGAACCAACCGCCGCCGACGCCAGGAACGCCGGGGCGAACGGCGTATTAACGCCCGTGCCGAGAGACTGAACGCCGACGTGATTGCTGTTGGGCTCAAGCGCGAGAAAGTTCCCGTTTCTGAAGGTATCAAATTCCACTGCCAGACTATTCGCGATTTCATAGCCCATGTACGAGTTGGCAAGGCCGAGTGCGGCATCACTCGTGTTCTGCACGACGAAAGCGAACCCATCCCCTCCGTTGAGTCCGTCGGCGTCGTCCGCACCCGCCGGCGCCGTGATGCGGAAACTGAAGGTCGTGTCGAAGCCGACTTCCACGCCCTGTTTCGCTCGGAACCAGGTTGAACCGCGCTCACCCGGCGACGACGAGCTGAGGCGGACGATGTTCCCCACCTGGGCGGCGTCGCCCACGATGTTGAGGTCCGTGGTCGAACTGAAGTCGGGAAAGCTGATGGGGACCGCCTGCAGCGGGCGACTGCCGGCAAGCAGCATCGCCGCGGCAAACCAACTCACTGCCGCATAACTCCTGCAACTTCGAGCCGCACCCATCATCGTTCGACCCTCGGCTAACTTCACGCCCCGGGTGGCTCGTCAGACTGTCTGTAGTGCAACAAAAAAAGTGCTTCGAACCTCTCCCGCGGAAAGGTCCCAAGCACTCTTTTGTCACGGTTCAATGTCGCGTGGACGTCACTGGCGGCACCTGGCGAAACTGAGTGAACGCCCCGGTATCTTGGACGCCTCAGGCGACGATGTCAAGCATTTTCGAGCTTCCCGCGGGACGCTCGATCGCCAAATCTCAGCATCGGTGCCCTCAAGCCACGGCCTGGCCGCGCGCGGGCGCCAGGTCAAGGTGTAAGGCTCGCGGCTGTCGGACGTCGTGCGAAGCGTTCCAGAAGTGCCCGCGCGGAAGGGGGCACTGTTGATGGTTCGTGGCTGGTGTTCAAGGGGAGATGCTTGTCGCTGCTGCCCCTTGACGATGGGTGCCGGCGACGACGAGCAGCAGAATGCGAGCAGGTTGCACGATTCAGTGGCGACCGAGCTCAGTCCCTGACCTGCACGAGGTGCTCCGGCAAGTCGAAAGCGATGCTGGCGTGTTGCGTCTGCTGGTCTTTCGCAATCCATGAGTGTCCGACTCGTCGAGCCGCTCGCTGTATTTCCCTCGCGACACTGCTTAGGCTAAGTTACTACAAATACAAGAACTCGCCCGGGAGAGTCCCGTCTGCGCGAGTCGTCCCTCCTAAGCTCTCATCCCCGCGGCCTTGTTCATGACTTTGTTTTTCCTAGCCCCGTTTCTCCTTGCTCCGCTGCTTCCCTTGCTGGATCGGTGGTTCGGAAACAAAGCGGGATGGCTGATCGCCTGTGTGCCGATCTTGATCGGAATCTACTACGGCGACCTCTGGTGGAGCTTGCCGGCGGGCGAAGAGCGGACTTCCGTTTCTTGGGCCTGGGCGCCGCAGCTGGGTCTGCGTTTGACGCTGATGATCGACGGCCTAGGCCTGTTTTTTGTCCTGCTGATCACGGCTGTCGGAGCCTTGGTGTCTATCTACGCCTCGGGATATCTGGCCGGTCACGATCGGTTGGGACGATTTCACGCGTACATGATGTTCTTCATGGGCGCAATGCTCGGAATTGTGCTGGCCGGCAATTTACTCACGCTTTACATGTGTTGGGAGCTGACCTCGCTGGCTTCGTTCCTCTTGATTGGATTCGACAACGAGCGCCGTGAGGCCCGGGCGGCGGCCACACAGGCCCTCGTGACGACGGCCGTGGGGGGGCTTTGCCTGTTGGCCGGATTCGTGCTACTGGGGTTGGCTGCCGATAGTTTTGAACTGACCGATGTCCTGGCCCGCAAAGACGCCATCCAGAGACATGGATCCTATCCGGCGATTGTGGTCCTGGTGCTCATCGGGGCCTTCACCAAGTCGGCCCAGTTCCCGTTTCACTTCTGGCTGCCAAACGCCATGGAGGCGCCCACGCCGGTCAGTGCCTATCTGCATTCGGCGACCATGGTCAAGGCGGGCATCTTCCTCGTGGCCCGGCTGACTCCGGCATTGGGCGGGACGCCACTCTGGGCTGGAACGCTGACCACCGTCGGGGCCGTGACGATGTTCGTGGGGGCGTATCTCGCCTTTTTCGAGCATGATCTCAAAGGCGTGCTCGCATACTTGACCATCAACGTTTTGGGCACGCTGATGATGCTGCTCGGCTTCGGTACGCCGCTGGCAGTCCAGGCGGCGATGGTCTACCTGGTTGCACACGCGCTGTACAAGGGGGCGTTGTTTCTGGTCGCCGGGATCGTCGATCATGCGACCGGCACCCGCGATCTCCGCAAGATGGCGGGACTGATCCGCCGACTGCCGCTGACCGGCGCCGTGGCCTTGGCCGCCGCATTGTCGATGGCGGGCGTCGCACCGACGTTCGGCTACGTGGCGAAGGAGGTGTTCCTCGATGCCGTCTGGCACGCACCTTTCGTGCCTATCTTGTTGACGGTCGTCTCCGTCGTGTCGAGCATTCTGCTGGTGGCCGGCGCCGGACGCGTGGGGATCGGCCCGTTCTTTGGCCGACCGACGCAGGACGAATGCGACCCGCCGGGCATGACGATGCAGGTGGCGCCGTTGGTGCTGGCCGTAGCCGGCGTCGTGACCGGGCTGGCCCCGCAGACACTCATGGGGCCGCTGCTCGGCCCGGCGCTGGAGCCCATCGCCGGCGAGCCGGTCAAGATGTACTTGACGCTTTGGCATGGCGTGGGCGTACCATTCGTACTCAGCCTGGTGGTGCTCGCGGCGGGAATTGCGTGCTACATCGTGCGGGGGAGTTTGCAGCGGCACCTTGCCGGATCGCTGGCAGTCGCCCGCTGGGGACCGGCGAAGTGGTACGAGTGGTCGCTCGCCGGGCTGTATTGGGTCGCGGACTGGCAGACGCGTATGCTGCAGCCGGGCCGTTTGCCGCGGTACGTGTTTGTCACCTCCTCGGTCCTGCTGCTGCTGACGATTGAGGAAATCGTCCTGCGGGGCGGCTTGCGCGAGCACTACCCCGGAATCGATGTCCGTCCGCATGAAGCGTTTGCCGCTGTGCTCATACCGGCGGCAGCCCTCGTGGCCGCGGCTTCGAGGTCGCGGCTGGCGAGCGTGGCGGCGCTCGGGGTCGTCGGGTACGGCGTGGCGTGGTTGTTCTCGATCTTTAGCGCGCCCGATCTGGCAGCGACGCAAATCGTCATCGAATCGTTAACCGTGATCCTGTTCGTGCTCGCGTTCGCGCGCCTACCCAAGTACACGCTGGCCTCCTCGCCACGCAGGCGGCTTCGCGACGCGCTCCTCGCGGGCGCGGTGGGTATCGTGCTAACTTTGCTGCTGTTGCAAGCGACCCACGAACCGCACCCGCCGCCGATCTCCGAGTGGTACGTAGAGCACAGCGTGCCCGCAGCGCACGGTCGGAACATCGTCAACGTGATCCTCGTCGATTTCCGCGCGCTGGACACACTGGGCGAGATCACTGTGCTGGCAACTGCGGCGATCGGCGTGTGGATGCTCGTGCGACTCAGCGCCCAAGCGCCTGCAAAACGGGAGGGATACGAATGAAGTCGCTTATCTTACAGACAGCGACGCGATACCTGTTTCCGCTGCTCGTGCTGTACTCGGTGTTCCTGCTGGTCCGCGGGCACCACGAGCCGGGGGGCGGCTTCATTGGCGGGCTGATGGCGGCTGCTCCGATCGCGCTGTGCGCGCTGGCGTACGACGTCGACGTGGCGCGGAATCTGCTGCCGCTGCGGCCGATTCGGCTATTGGCGCTCGGACTGGCGACGGCGGCAGGCGTAAGCATCGGCGCCCTGTTCATGGGTCGTCCCCTGCTTACCGGAAGTTGGGTGGAGCTTCCGATGCCGGGTGGGGGAGTGCTCGACCTCGGAACGCCACTGCTGTTCGATTTGGGAATCTATCTCGTTGTGCTTGGGGTCGTAACGCAGATTATTTTTTCGCTCGCAACGAAATCGCCGCTTCATTGGGAAAGGGACGAGTCGTGAATCTCATTCTACCGTTCGTCGTGGGCGCCCTGGTGGCCGCGGGACTGTACATGATGATGCGCCGCAGTTCGATCAAGCTGCTCATCGGCTTTGCGCTGCTGAGCCACGGCGCGAATCTGCTGGTGTTCAGCGCGGGGGGCCTTGTGCGCGGCGGAGCGCCGCTGATCGAACAGGGCGAGTCGCTGCCGCCGGCAGCGCATGCGGACCCGTTGCCACAGGCACTCGTGCTGACGGCGATGGTGATCAGTTTCGGCGTACTGGCGTTTGCGATTGCGCTCGTGCTCAGGACCTATCGCGAGACCAAGACCGACGACGTGGACAAAATGACCACGACGGAACGATGAACCTGGTGACCGTCTTGCCGATTGTGATTCCGCTGGTGACGGCGATCGTCTCGCTGTTCGCCTGGCGCAGCCTCCGCGTGCAGCGTTGGATCAGTCTTGCCGGCGCCGCCGGGCTGCTGGGCAGCGCGGTCGCGCTGCTTGTCGCCGTGCGGGCAGGCGGTATTCAGGCGACACAAATCGGCGACTGGCCGGCCCCCTACGGCATCACGTTCGTGGCCGACCACTTGACGGCCACGATGGTTCTGCTGGCCGGGATCATTGGCATGGCCGTCGTGCCTTATTCGTGCGCCAGCGTCGACCGCGAACAGGAGGAAGCAGCATATCACCCGCTATTGCACGTGTTGCTGATGGGGGTCTGCGGCGCGTTCTTGACAGGCGACCTGTTCAATCTCTATGTGTGGTTCGAGGTCATGCTGATTTCCTCCTTCGTGCTGATGGGGCTCGGCGGGAGGCGACCGCAGCTTGAGGGCGCGCTGAAGTACGTCGCGCTGAACCTGATCGCGTCGTTCATCTTCCTCGTCTCCGTGGGGCTTCTCTACGCGGCGGTAGGAACGCTCAACATGGCCGATCTCGCGACGCGGGTTCCCGATCTCGACCGCGGCATCGCGACGTCGCTGGCGATGAGCTTTCTGGTCGCGTTCGGCGTCAAGGCAGCCGTGTTTCCGCTGTTCTTCTGGCTGCCGGCCTCATACCACACCCAGCCTGCGGCGGTCGCGGCAATCTTTGCAGGGCTGCTGACAAAGGTGGGTGTCTACGCCATGTTCCGGGTGTTTACGCTCGTCTTCGTGCTACGCGACGTTGGCGCAACGCAGACGCTGCTTCTCGTGCTATCGATGCTGACGATGGTCACCGGCGTGCTCGGCGCCGTGGCGCAGAACGAATTGCGGCGGTTGCTCTCGTTCCACATCATCAGCCAGATCGGCTACATGGTGGTCGCTTTAGCGTTGTTCACGCCTCTTTCGATCGCCGCCGGCGTCTTCTTCGTGGCCCACAATACTCTCGCCAAATCGACCCTCTTTCTGGTATCCGGAGTTGTCGAACGCCGTCGGGGCACGTACGACCTCGACCGGCTCGGCGGCACGTATCGAGAGTCGCCTTGGCTGGCACTGCTGTTCGCCCTGCCTGCTCTGGCGCTGGCGGGGATACCACCACTATCGGGCTTCGTGGCGAAGCTCGAAATCGTGCAGGCCGGACTTGAGGCCGACGCGTACATTGCCGTGGCAACTGCCCTGGCGGTCAGTCTGCTGACGCTGTTCTCGATGTCAAAGATTTGGAATGCTGTGTTTTGGCAACCGCCGCCAGCGTCCGAACCGCCCCCCCGACGTCCGCCAGCGGGTGAACGGTGGCTGATGGAATGCCCCACGGCCGTCATGGCGGCCTTCACCGTCGTTGTCGGCCTTGCCGCAGGTCCGTTGTTCGGTTGGACTCAGGCGGCAGCCGACGAGTTGCTGGGTCCCTTCGGCCCCAGCGGCTACGTCGAGCGCGTGCTGGGAGAACAAAGATGATCTTTTTCCTTTGGAACCTGCTGCTTGCCCTGGCATGGGCATTTGCTGTGGGGGTGCCCTCGACGGGCAATCTCCTGCTTGGCTTCGCGCTGGGATGGGGCGTATTGTGGCTCGGCCGCAGCATCCTCGGCTCTGGAGACTATACGCGGCGGATCGCGAAGATCGCTGAATTCGCCGTTTTCTTCGCCTGGAAGTTGTTAGTGGCCAACATTCGGGTGGCACGCGACGTGTTGACGGTGAAGAACTACATGCAGCCAGCGATTCTCGCCGTTCCGCTTGACGCTCGCACCGACGCCGAGATCGTGCTGCTAGCGAACTTGATCAGCCTCACACCGGGCACCCTCAGCCTCGACGTCTCACACGACCGACGGTTTCTCTACGTGCACTCGATGTATACCGACGATCCGGAGCAGGCGAAGCTGCAGTTGAAACAGGGGTTTGAACGCCGCGTGCTGGAGGTATTGCGATGACACACGTCGATCCGCAACAGGCGGCTGAGGTCGCTCTGTGGCTGCTTTCGCTCGGAGTCGGCGTGGCGTTTGCGCGCCTGATCCGTGGACCGTCGCTGCCGGATCGCGTCGTGGCGTTCGACATGATTGGCAACTTGCTGGTCGGCGGCGTGCTGCTGTTGGGGATTTCGACGCACGAACTCTACCAACTCCGGGTGGCAACGGTGCTGGCACTCATCAACTTTCTCGGAACCGTCGCTTTCGCGTTGTACGTTCAGCGGAGAGAACTTCCATGACCGAGTGGCTCGTCGTCGTCCTCATCACGATCGGGACGCTTTTTTCTCTGTTGGCCGCGATCGGTATCGTGCGCATGCCCGATTTGTACATGCGGGCGCAGGTCGTGACCAAGGCCTCAACGTTGGGCACAAGCTGTCTCGCTCTGGCCGCCGCGGTGTCATTCGAAGGCATGGAGCCGGCCGTCCGGCTCATGTTGGTCGTCGCCTTCCTGTTCCTAACGGCTCCGATCGCGGCCCATATGATCGGCCGATCGGCCAAAGCCCAGGGAGTTCCGCTGTGGGCTGGTACGAACCTTGATGAAATGGGAAACGCCCCCTACCTGCTCGAAAGCACTGACCAGGAGGAAATCGAGCAGTCAGATGAACCTTGAGGGGGAACTCGCTGCCCCCGCAACCGATGCTGCTTCCCAAACGCATTCATCCGGCACGTCAGCCTCAACAACTCAAGGGAGTATCGCTCGAATGGACTACGCTGCCAGATCCCCACGCCTCATACGTGTCGGCCAGCGTCGCATCTCCGTCGGTATCTTTGGTCCGCAGGCGGAGTTGAACCGGTGCGTCCGCGAAGCGAAGGCTGCTTGCCGTCTGGGAAGCGCGACGAGAAAACATCGCTCGGCCGCGACAGCCGACAATCTGTCTTGCCACCCCTGCCGTCTGGTGCCCCACTGCTAAGCGTGGGGTGACAACAGGTATCGCGCGAAGAAACCTCCCCCCACTTTCGGCGCTTGCGGCGCGGGTCGTAGTGGTCGGATTGGTGAGGCAACAGGCGGCGTGCTGGTTAAACATCGCCTCGAAGCGAGCCCGATCAACAAATGGTCAGGTGCAACATGAGGTTTGTTGCCTGCTGCCCCGCATGCGAATCCTAAACTCGCAGCCACTGGCCGGCTGATCCCACCCGTACTACCGCCCGGTTACCGGACAACCGGCGGCCCTCCCGACGTTAGCGCGCGTTGAATGAAACGGATTTCGTTACCCAAGGCGATCGCCCTTCTGGCTGCGCGCTTGCTCGTCTGTCTGCCGGCCGTTGCATGGTCGCCCACGGCCTGCGGTCAACAGTCGGCGACACGGCCTGTGGGAGGGTCGGAACCCACGCGCTGGGTGGCGCTTCAACCGGCGGCGGACGCCAGGAAGGAATCCACCGGAAGGAAGCAACGATCGCCTGGCGCAGAGATGCTGCCCGCGCCCCCCCTGCCCTCCGCACCGGAGATCGTCGACCCGCATACGGCCGAGCCCGTCAAGCCATCTGCACCGAAAGGCGAGTCCTCGACCGAAGCTTCGCATTATGTGGCCAACCGCCGCGCTGAGATCCTGCTGCGGGCGGCCCGCAATTCCGTGGCGATGGGCGACCTGCCGCAAGCGCTCGAGCGTTTCGACGAACTGCTGCGGCTGGAGCCGGACAACGAGCAGGTGCGCTACGAATACGGGGGACTGCTGTTGCAGGCTGGACGGTTGGCCGACGGCCGACGTCAATTGGAGCATTTGGTTTCCGGCGACGGCGACGTCGGCGAATATCGGCTGGCGCTGGGCAATCTGCTGATGCGGCTGAAGGACTACCAGCCGGCGCGCGAGCAGTTTCGGGCGCTGCTCTCCGATCCGCGGCTACGCCGCCAGGCCACGATCAAGTTGGCCCAATCGCTGGTTCTCGAGCATCGCCATGCCGAGGCGCGAAAGTTTTACGACGAGCACATTGCCCGCTTGCGCGATCTCGACCCGGCCACGACGGTGGCGCTGGCACAGTTGTTGATCGACATGCGGCGGCCCGAGGAGGCCGTGCGGCTGCTTGAGCCGTTGCACGAGGCCCATCGCGAGGATGAGACGATTGCCGCGCCGCTGGTGTTGGCGCTGGTGAACGTGAACGAACGCGGCCGGGCGCTTGCGCTGATCGACGCGCTCCCGGCGCAGGAGCTGGCAAGTGCGGGACCGTGGATTGCGCTGGCCGATCGGCTGTACGACGAGCAGGCGCTTGCCGAGGCGCTGGCTCTGTACCAGGAGATCTTGCGCCGCTGGCCCCACGAGCGGCACGCCCGGCTGTGGATGGCCAGAACGTATCTGCGGCTCTACGAGGTCGATCGGGCGAAGGCCATCCTGGACGAACTCGGCGATGGCCGGCGGGGGCGCGAGTATTCGACGGTGCTGATCGACTATCACACGCTGGTCGGCGAGTACGCCGAGGCGATCGAGCTGGCCAAGCGGCGGAGACGCGCGAACCGCCGCGACGTCGAAGCGACGATGCTGCTGGCCGACGCCTACCATGCCTCGCAACAGTATGCCCATGCCGACGCGATCTATGCGGCTGCGTTGACCCAGTGCCCGACGAACGACACGGAGCTGCGTCGCACGATCCTTCGTTTGCACGCCAAGAACTATCTGCTGAGCCGCCAATACCCTCAGGCCGTGAACGTGTTGGACGGACTGCTGCGGGAGCAGCCCGCCGACGTGGGCAGCCGCATCCTGCTGGTCGAAGCGCTGACGAAGATGCGGTGCTTCGGCGCCGCGAAGCAGGTGGCCACCACCAAGGTCGACGGCCAGACCCCGCGCGAGCAATCCGCGCTGCAGACGCGGCTGGGATACGTGCTGCTCGAGCAAGGAAACGGCCCGGCGGCGGCCGCTCATTTCGACTTTCTGGTTGAGGCCGCTGACGAGCCGCCGCCCGAAATGGCCTACGGGCTGTACCGGGCCGCGCAGGTGACGGGCCAAGGGGAGTTGGCGCGCTATGCGTTCGGGCTCGGTCCCACGCGATTGGCACCGGGGGCGTACTGGGCCACCGTGTTTGCGAACCTGGCCATGAACTACTGCGACTGCCCGTCCGCGGCCGTCGTGGTCGATGGGGCATTGCAGGGTACGCCGGGCAACCTGGTATTGCTGAATCTCCGGGGCGAGGCCGCGCAGCTTTGCGACTGCCGCTGCGATTCGAGCAGCCTCTGCGACTTGCACGCCGAATGTTGCGGAGAGGAAGCCGCTGGGTGCGCCAACGGCTGGTTTATCGCGGCGCTTCGCGTGTCGCCCACCAACGTTCGCGCCCGGCTGGGGCTGGCGCGCTCGCTCGAGCGGCACATGGCCTACGGCGCCGCCGAAGTGCAGTATTCGATGGTGGTCCGGCAAATGCCCGGCGACCCCAACGTCAAGCGCGAGATGGCGCGGATGGTCGAGAGCAACCACGGGCTCGAGGCAGCCCACGGTCTGTACGCCTCGCGTCCGCCTGCGGCGTCGCTCGACGCGGATCTGGAAGACGACGCCGACTTTTTCGACGAGGACCTGGACGAGGCCGCCCCGTTTAGCGACGACGTCGACCCGACCGACGTGCCCAACAGCGCCAACACGGGCGAGCCGGAGCCGATGCTGTTCGACCAGTTCATGTCGATGGAGTTCGATGCCACGGCGGTCCGCGGCTGGCACTTGTACGAGGCCATTCCGCGGCTGGAGCGGCTGATCGAGGTCGAGCCGTGGAACGATGCGGCGCTGTTCAACCTGGCGCAAGCGCAAAGCGCTCTGGGCCGCACGCAGTGTGCGATCGAAACGTATCGGCGGCTGCTGGCGATGAACCCCTGCCACGAAGACGCGGCCACGGCCCTGTTGCGCACCGAGATGGAACTGCACCCCAAGATCCTGCCGGTGATCGACTACCAAAAGCAGTTCGGCCGCGAAGGCCTGGCGAACATCACGTGGCTCAACCTCTCGTTTGCCGCGCGGCACCCGTTGGGCGACGCGGACGAGTTCTTCGAGTGGGGCTACCGCGAACGACTGCTGCAACCTACCGACGACCGGGCCAACTGGGGCCAGATCCCCTTCGTTCGCTGGCAGCAGAAGTACGCCACTGATTCGCTGATGTTCATCGAGCTGGCGGTGGAGAACTATCAATACGGATTGCAGACGCGACCGACGTTTCGGGCCGGGCTCGATCTACTCAACGGCGACGACTTCAACGTGATGGTGACCGGCTACCTGGAGAACTACTACGTCTGCGGCGAGGCGATTCGCCAGGATATTTACACCACGGGGATTCAGATCGACGCGGTCTACCGTCCGACGCGGCTGTGGACGCTGGGGGGCTTCTACCGCGTGGCCAACCTGTCGGACCACAATTGGGTCAACTGGCTGAATGTGAATTCCGAATGGGTGCTGAAAGAGGGCCGCAAGCAGGTGAGCGCGCTGGTGAACGTGGATTTCTACGGATTCGCCGAGCAGACGATCTTCGGTCCAAACTTCCCGTCGTCGCTGGTGGGCACGATTCATCCCTACTTCGCGCCGTCGGCCTACGTGTTCCCGACGATGGGACTCGAGTGGAAGCACTGGCTGAGCCGCGACCGCTTCGACGGGGCGAATCAGCACGACTACTCGGTGTTCGCCGGCGGTGTGGTTGACTCGAACGGCATTCCCTTCTTCGTCGCCAACGGCCGCTGGCAGCGCGACGTTTCCGAATCGTTCACCTGGACGCTCGACTTCAACGTGATCCGCAGTCCCAACCAGGTGTACAACGCGGCCGGGGCGATGGCCTACGGCGTCTGGCGGTTGTAGGGCGGGGAACGCTCGCGAGTCAGAACGACAGCCGACGATGGCCAGGCGGCTATTCCGATGGGGCTTCGGCCGGCGTGGTCTCCGAGGTCAGCACCGTGGGAGGCTCCGTTTCGGCAAGCAATCGCCGGTACTGCGCGTCGGCTTCCTCGTAGCGTTTCAGCTTATGGAGCGTGTCGGCCAGTTGCAGGCGCAGGTCCGTGTCGTGCGGCTCGCGCTCGACGAGCGGCTCCAACAGCTCGACCGAATGGGCCAGCTTGCCGTGCTGGGCCTCGGCGCTGGCGAGGCTTTTCAGGAAGTCGATGCTGTGGTTGCGATCGCGCTGCTGGTAGAGCCAGTCGAGCAGCGCTTGTTCGGATTTCTGGAGCGTGGGGCTGCCGGCGGCGGCCATCAGGAAGCCGTTCCACAGATCTTGCTGCTGGCGTGCGCCCTCCAGCAGTCCCGCGTAGAGACGCAGCGCCTCTGGGTAGTGTTTTCCATAGAGCAGGGCTTCGGCCAACCGTTTCTGCACGTCCTGCTTGCCGCCGTCGCGCTTGAGAAGCTGGCGATAGATGGCGGCCGCCTGGTCGTGCTGGTGCATCCAGCTCAGATTGTCGGCTTTCCCAATGAGCGCGTCCGGATCGCCGGGCTGCATGGCCAGCATCTGGTTGTAGACCTCGACCGCCTTGCCGAAATGTCCCGTCGATGCATAGATCTTCGCCAGGAACTTCAGGTCGGCGAACGTCGGCGTCCCCTGAGCGAGCAATTGCTCCGCCTCGTCGGCGCGGCCGATCCGCAGCAGCACGCCCGCGTATTCGAGGCGCACCTCCTCGGTCAGCGGTCCGTATTGCTCGAGCAGGGCGTACCGCTTGGCCGCTTCGGCAAAGTTGCCCAGGTGCGAGGCGTTGCGTGCCGCCGAGAGAATCATTTCCCATTTCCGCTGATCGACGTCGAGGTCGTCGACCTTGGCCAGCAGCGCCCCGTAGATCGATTCGGCCTCTTCTTCGCGCTTCAATTTTTGCAGGCTCGCGGCCTTGAGGATTTTGCCCTCGACGCCCTTCGGGTTGCTGGTGGCGATGGCCTCGTCGATGCGTTGGACTTCTGCCTGGTGCTCGAGGTCGGTCATCACCTCGCGCAATCGCCAGAGGCGGGCTTCGTCGGCCTCGGTCTCCAGCTTGACGCGATGGGTCATCTCGACGAGTCGGTCGTGCAGGCGGTCGGTCATGAAGCCCAGTTCTGCCCGCGTCAGCGCGACGTCGTCGCGGTTGAAGAGCACCACGACCAACAGCACGGCGGCCGCGGCGATGCCCGTGGTGCCCATCACGAGCCCGGTGCGGCGCAACGACTCGGGCGGGCGGCGGTTGGGCAGCGAATGCAGCATCGGGGTGAGGGTTTTCGAGTGGCGCTGCCGCAGGGTCGCTTGCAGCACGAAGTTTGATTCGGGCGAAAGATGGCGGAATCGGTAGCGGGCCTCCTGCACGTAGTAGCCGGCCACGGTTCGCAGCCGCAGATCGACGAGTTCGGCCCACGTGTCCACGCGGCCGAAGGGAGTTTCCAGATCGATTCTGGCGGGCTGTGTGGTCACGCTTGTGTCGGGCATCAACACCGTCATCGTCTTGGCTCCCAAAGTTCTCGTCACGGCTTCTGCGGTGTGGTCGTCGTTGAGCCACAAGGAGACGGGCAGTTCGAACTGCCATTCGTCGGAACGCTTCGGCAGTCGGTCGACCGGGGCGAGCCCGAACTGCCCTCCCGAGAATCGCTCGTAGTGCAGGCCGACAGCGAACTGGGCCCCCATCCACCAAAGCTCGTTCAGTTGCTCCTTGTTCGGCTGCTCGAACTCGATTCCGTAGAGCACGGCCTGCGGCGGCGGGCCCTTCGCGCCGCGTCCCCGGGCGGCGGAGGTCTGCGATCGGATGATGCCTCGGCAGAAGACGGCGCGATCGGCGGCGCGGATGGTCATGTCGATCTCGGCGGCGCCGCCGAGCGCCTCGAACGCGACGAGGCCGCAGCCCGTTTCGTTGATGTCGCGGGTGACGCCGTGGCCTTGGATTTTGGTGCCGTCGTCGAATGTCGCTTCGTAGTCGACGTGCAGTGCCACCGGATGCCGCCACGAGCAGCGGCGATCGCGCGATCGCAGGGCACGGCCGATTACGACCCACGCCAGGTACGAGTAGATGATCAACAACGCCGAACCGATAGTCAGACCGATGAGGTCGTGCGACAGGTGCAGCAGGTAACGGGACAGCGCCCACAAGATGGCCAGCGCGCTTACGGCGATGATCGTGATCTGCGGGGCGAGGTGGCGCAGCACGCTCTTCGACTGAGACCGCCGTTTGGCGGTGACGATGAACCTGGCCCGCTTGCGCTTGAAGATGGCCCGCCAGGTGCAGCGCACCTGGGTCCAGAAGGAGATCATCTGCGTTAGTTCGATCGCCACGAGCCAACCGTAGCCGTTGCTGGCGACTTTCACGCCCGTCCAGACGGCGGCCAGGTAAACGCCGACGAGCAGGGCGAACTGCCAGGTCAGCTTGTTGACCGGGGCCACGCCGGTCAGCAACATCAGCATCGGCGTGCCGTAGATCAGCAGTTTCTGCACGCCCGTGGTCCAGGAGAGCATAGAGCCCAGGTAGCAGATTCTTTGGGCAAGGGTGAGCCCCTTCATCGTGAGCGGGTTGTCGATGGCGAAGATGCCCAAGTTTCCCTCGCCCCAGCGCAGTCGCTGGGTGGTGAAGCTGGAGATATCTTCGGCGGCCATGGCGGAGATCAGCCGTTCGTTGACGAACAGGCTCTTCCACCCCTTGGCGTGCATTCGCAGCCCGGTGAGCATGTCTTCGGTGATCGACTCGGTGGCGACCAGCCCCACGTCCTCCAGGGCCTTGCGGCGAAACATCGCGGCGCTGCCGCAGAAGGAGACCGAGTTCCAGCGGTTCTTGCCAGGCTGGGTCACGTTGTAGAACAACATGCCCTCTTCCCAGTATTTGCCGCGTTCGTAGTTCAGCACGCCCTGAAAGGCATCGAAGTTGTAGAAGGCGTGGGGCGTCTGCACGAAGCCCATCTGTTCGTCGACGAAGTACCCGACGAGCCGGTCGATGAAGTGCCGCTCGACGACGTGGTCGGCATCGAGGACCACGACGAACTCGCCGTCGGTTCTTTCCAGCGCGTGGTTCAGATTGCCCGCCTTCGCGTGCTGGTTGGTGGTGCGGGTGATGTAATCGGCCCCCAGTTCTTCGCAAAGCGCTTGGACGTCGGCCCGGTTGCCGTCGTCGAGGACGTACGTGCGGTGCGGGTAGTCGATGCTTAGCGCGGCCGAAATCGTGCCGCGCAAGAGTTGGGCGTCTTCGTTGTAGGTTGGAATGAGGACGTCGACGGTGCGGCCCCGCAAAACCGGAGCCGGCGGCGGGTTGCGCACGTCCCAAATCTGAAAGAAGAACAAGAACAGCAGCAAGCCGCCGTAGCACTCCGCCGCATACAACATCAGCGAAAAGGCCACGCCCAGCGGGCTCGACAGGTTCATCGTGAACAACGCGCGGAGCACCAGGTAGACGATCGTCGTAGCCATGGCCAAGCACATCGCTACGCGGCGCCAGCGCTGGCTCTGCCGCCTCTTGACCGCGGCAGGAGCGGCTTGCGCTCGAACCGGTTCGTGAATTTGCGCCACACTCATGACTCGACCTGGGGGACGAGCCAACGACGCAGAATCGCCAATTGCGGCGCGGGCCGACGCATCTCGTCCGTCGGCTGGACCGAGAGCGGATAGTCGTGCCACCACTGGCCCGCGGCCCAATAGCAGGCGAGCAGGTCGGTCGCGTGCAGCCATTCGAGGGTGTGGTCCATTACGCGCCGCCAACCCGCGCTCTGGCCGGGGATGCCGAATTCGCCCAGGAAGCCGCGCACGTTGTTCTGGCGGCACCAGTCGCAAAACACGCCGATGCGCTTCACGCCCCGTTGGACGAGGTCGGGATCCTCGCGCAACTCCTCGGCATAGCTGCGGGCATAGCGGCCGGTGCCGTCGGAATCGAAATAGGAGTGGGCTTCATACAGCACGCGATCGGCCGGATCGTTGATCCAGGCCCGCGGGCCGTTGCTCTCGGGGAATCGTCGGGCGTTCGACCACCCGTCGCCGGCCACGATCACCGAGGTCTCGCGATTGACCGTGCGAATCGCCTCGACCGCCTGTTGGGAAATCGCCTGCCAACTCGAGTGACCCATATCGTGCGGCTCGTTCATCAGCCCGAAGCCGAGAATCGTCGGGTCGTGCGCGAACGCTTGGGCGATGCGGCGCCAATAGTCGGCAAACAGCGCGCTCGATACCGGGGCCGTGCGGCCGATCCGCTCGCCGATCACGACGCTCTTGGGCTTGCCGCCCAGTTGCAGTGTGTAGCGGCCATAGTTGTGCGTGTCGAGAACGACGGCGGCCCCGGCGTCCGCGGCCCACTCGACGACCTCGCGAATCCGATTGAGCTCGTCCGGATCGAGCGGCTGCCCGAGCCGCGGTTGCAGACGCTCCCAACGGAAGGGAATCCGCAAGATGCCGAGTCCGTGCTGGGCGAAATAGCGAATCGTCGGCTGGTCGGGATAGATGTAGTCCCTGCCGTACGTGCCGGGGTTCTGGTTGGAAAAGCTCGGTTTGGTCGCGCCGAACTCTGCGCCGGCCAGCGACACGCCTCCGCGTATGTTCCAACGGGGCGGAGCCGGCGACTGGCTTTGTTTGCGCGGCGCCGACCAGGAGCAAAACGCGGTCGTGCCGACGACGGCGACCATGCCGAACTCGCGGCGACTCAGCCGTTGGTCGGATGCCATGAAGAACCTTAACGCACGTAGGTAGAAGACTTTCCGTGAACGCTTCTACCGCAAACCTAGCACCCAGATCCCATGCCCCTGTCGGAAGATACGGCGAATTTCAAGGAGCGCACGCGGGCTTTGCGCTGCCACGGCCCGCGGGCGGGGCCGCCGTTTCTGACGAGCGAACCGAACAAAGCGGTTGTGTGGATGGCGCGGCCACGCAGGGGCCTACGCGTCGGAGTTGCCCACGTTGTCGCGGATGTAGGCGTCGTAGTCGACCCGCCGCGAGGCGCGATTGCCGTCGCGCGCGGCGTCCGCTTCGTCCGCGGGCGGGATGCACCAACGCAAGAGGTCCACAACGAGTCGGGCGATGCAACGAAGCAACATGGCGGGGCGCATTGGTCGGCAAAAGGTGGGCGATGCGACTCAATGCAATCGGCGCGCCGCGAGCAGCCAGCCAGGGTTGCCGTGAAGCGGAAGTAGGGCTCAATCCTCGGAAGGAAGCCGTTTTGCAGCCCGCGATACCGTGCCCGCAAGACTTCTCCAGGTGGCGGCACGTGCTTTTTTCGCAACGCGGCCGAGCCGGCTCGTGAGGCATTTTCGCAACGACGCGATTCAGTCGCGGCGTTTCGATATGCCGGACCGCCGCGGCACGGTAGGTTCAACTCGGGCCGGCGGTATTCGCGATGCGAGCGCTGTTGTGCTTCGCCGCCCCGCCGACACGTCGCAATGCCCACCACAGCGAGCCGATCAGTAGCAGCGCTGGCGGCAGCAGCACGATCCCGGTCCATAGCTCGAGCTGCCCGATCAGGTCTTCCTGGCGCTTGTACGCCATGCTCGACTCGGGCGCAACCGAAGCGGCAAGCAGGCCCAGCACGTCGCCCTGCTCGTCGCGCACACGCCTGACGATCGCATACTTGTAGAGTTCGTCGCTGCGGGCGCGATAGATTTCCTTCGACAGGAACGTGTCGTCGGCCGAGCCCTCCTCGAATCCGCGCCGCGCGTATTCGCGATTCACCACCGAAAACCCGATCGCATCGGGCGTGGAGTCAGCCAGAATCGTCTTGTCGGGGCCGACGACGAACACGCTGGCCACCGCATTGCCCTGCGGCATCCTCTTCACGGCCGCGATGCACATCTGCTGCAAGGCCTGGGCGTCCTTGGTCCGCAAGGCGGCCTGCAGCTCTGCGTCGTCCAACTCGTTTAGCAGCCGGCGGACGCCTTGGTTCATGTCGGTGTCGGGGTCCTGGTGCGATTCGATGTCGCGTTTCGTCTGCGCCAGGGCCGACTCCTGTGCTCGCAGCAGCGCGGCGGCGGCGACGGCCACGAGGATCAACGTGACTAGCGCCGTCAGCGCCAGCCCGGCCACGACCGGATTGCGCTTGCACCACAGACGCAGTCGATCGCTCTTGGCAACCGGCACGTGTTGCGGCAGGTCGTCGCGCAGCCAGCGATCGAGGTCGTCGGCCAGCACTTCGGCCGACCCGTAGCGCTGGTGCGGGTCTTTTTCGAGGCACTTCAGGCAGATCGCTTCCAGGTTGCGGTCGCGCCAGGAGTTCAAACGCGGATTCGCCTCGTGCGGGGGCGTCGGCGGCTGGTGGCACACCTTGTCGAGCACCTCGCCCAGCGAACGGCCGTCAAAGGGAATGCGGCAGGTCAACATCCAGTACAGAATCGTGCCCAGCCCGTAGACGTCGGACAGCACGGTCGACTCGCCGCGGGTTTGCTCGGGCGACATGAACGCCGGGGCGCCGACGATCTCGTCCTTGCTGCGATGGCTTCCCAGCCGCGTCGACAGGCCGAAGTCGCTCACGAACGGGCGTCCCTCGGCGTCCAGCAGCACGTTCGACGGCTTGAGATCGCGGTGCAGAATCTGCCGCTGGTGCGCATGGTGCACGGCGCGGGCGATCATGGACGTCAGTCGGGCCGCTTCCCGCGGCGACAGCGGCGAGCCGGCCATCGCACGCGTCAGGTCGCCCCGTTCGATCAGCTTCATGGTGAAGAACAAGCACCCCTGGTGATCGCCGCCGCCGTAGACCGGAATGATGTTGGGGTGGTCCACCCGCGCCTGGTTTTCGACTTCGACGGCGAACAGCCGCAGGCTTTCTTCGGTGGGCTTGCTTTCGGAGCGCGAGATCTTCAAAGCCACGACCTGTTCGAATTTCAGGTGCCGCGCTTTGTAGACCACGCCCTGTCCGTGCCGTCCGATTTCTTCGACGATCCGATACTCGCCGACGACGGCGCCGGCGGGGAACTCTCGGGCCCCCTCTTGCGGTTCCAGCGAGATCGTTTCGCGCAAGGCCGTGGCCAGGCGATCGAAGTCCTCGTGCGCAGTCAACTCGTCGGCCAGTTCGGGGTAGCGTGCCGCGAACTCATGCTTGTCGAGCGGAGTGCCGGCCTCCTCGGCTTCGAGATAAGCGGCATACGCTTCGTCGAGCTTCTGGGTGCGCTGCAAATCGTGATCGGACATGTTATCGCTCCGCCAGTTTCCCGCGCAGTTGCTTTAACCCGCGACGCAGTAGTCCGGCCACCGCAGCGGTGCTGCGGTCCCATTCCTTGGCGATTTCGGCCACTTTCCATCCCAGGCAGTATTTCAGCACGAGCGCTTGCTGCTGATCGTCGGGCAACTCGGCCAGCAGTTCGGCCATGCAATCCAACTCCTCCTGCAGCGCGACCAGCGTGCTGGGCGTCAAGCCGCTGCCGGCCAGCTTGTTTTCCAAACGGCTGGACGATTCGTCGAATTGGACAAACGCTCGTTCCGGGCAGTTGCCGTGTTTCTTCAGGGCATCCAGAACCGTATTCTTTAGAATACGCCGCAGCCAGGCCTTGTACTGGGCCGGCTGCTCTCCTTGAAACTGCCGGGCTTTTTCGAACGCCTTGGTGTGGGTGACTTGGACCAGGTCCGAGGCGTCCATCGTGCGCCGCAATTGATGCGGCAGCCAAAGCCGGGCCAGCAGCAGCAAGTAGCTGCGAAAGTCCTCCGGACGAAAGCTCGGGTTGTCGTCGACATGGTGCATCAATGCGCCCGATGAGGAGTCGTGCTCATTTCTATTTTACGGCGCGGTGATTTCCCACGCACCGCTTCCGGGGGCTAGCCACGGTTTCCGCGGCTAGCCGCATCCGCCACAGCCTCCGCACCCGCCGCCGCATCCGCCGCCCCCACAACCACCGCCGCCGCACCCGCTGCCGCCCCAAGACGACGACCCGCCCTCGACGGCCTTCGGCGCGAACGCTGCTTGAAACGAGTTGAGCGATCCACCCGCCAGGACGCCGACGCCAAACAGCCCGACCGCGAGCGGCATGTGCGCGGGGTCGACCTGGTCGAGGTGACGCTTCAGCTTCGAGTGTTCGCGCTTGTGTCTGCGCAGTACGCGGTTGCCCGCCGTAGTGCGGTGCAGCGGCTGGCCGAAGACGACCAGCGCCATCGCGGCCGCCAACACGCAGCCGATCACGAGAAAACCGACCGGCTTGTCGCGCGACAGCCCGACGTAGATCTTCGCCGCTCCGAGCGCCGGCACGGTCATCACGATCAGGATGGGCACGGCGCGGCCGACGAAATCGCGCGCCTCGGTGGCAATCAGCCTCAGCGACGTGAGACGCTCGGCAATCTGAGCTTGCCACTGCCAGCGGTATTGCGCGAGCTCGTAGGGCCGACTGCCCACGGCATCCAGGGCCGCCTGGACTTCGCGCTCGGCCGGATGCATCGAGCCGTCGTCCTGGTACTCGGGATTGCGGACCAGTCGCTCGATGAACGGATCGAACGACAGGATCCGGCGGTTGACCATGTCAGTCAGCAGCGCGGCCGTGGCCTGCCGCCGTCCGCCGTTGAGGTAGGCCAGCTCGTAGGCGTCGAGCTCCACCGAGTCTTCCTGCCACGGTTCGCTCGCGATACAAAGTGCGTATCGCACGAGCAGCGCCACCAGCACGGCACAAGCCAGCGCCAGGATGAAGAACTTCAGAAACTGCGCCCCCTTGAGATCGAACGGGTAGCTGGCCAGCAACGCCAGGCTATTCAGCGGCCTGCCGGCGCTTCCTTCCGCAACCGCCGAGCCCGCGATCACTACGTAAGTCGACAGAACGCCGAACAGCGGCAAGCGGGCGAGCCATCGGGCGGGTTGCCGGGGCACGATCCAGTTGGTGCTGGTATTCACGCGGCGATAGTCGGCCGCGCCGCTGAAGCGCGTTTCAACGTCCGGCCAGATATCGGCCGGCGGCTCGTGGCCGAACAGGCGCTCGTAGCTTTCCAGCGTCTTGCCGTACCAGGCTTTGAACTTGTCCAACTCCGCGGCGCCGCCCTGGGTCGGGTGATGGTGCAGCGACGTACCAAGCACGTGAGGGCAGAACTCGTCCCAGTAGGAGCGAGTGTACGTCAGGTGCATGTGCCAGGCCTGATCCACCTCGTCGGAGGGCGCTACGTAGTGGCCGGCAGCCACGGCCAGGAACGCAAACCGCTTGTACTCGCCAACGACGCGATTCGCGAATGCCCTGGTCCAGTTGTTTTCCCGCGCGAGTCGAGCACCGAAGGGGAGGGCGGAATTCGGTTCATCCAGGGGAAATACGATAATCCGCTGATACAGGTCGGCTTGCTCGTGGTTCATGTCCATTTCCTCCAGGAGTCCTCTGCGGATCCTCTCTGAAGGGCTGGACGACCAAGCGGCGGAAATCGACCGCGGAATTCGAAGAGACGCGGGAAACTCCCATGTTTTGGCCCTACAACCGCTTAGGCGCAGGGATGAACGCCTGGCACGGCACGGCCGCTATTTTGCCGGCGGCTCGCGCAAGGACCACTCCACGACGCGGCCGGTACCCGCCGAGCTTTTTTGCGGCTCGGCGTGCTGGCCGGCGGCGGCCAAGCGCCGTCCGTCGGGCGAAAAGGCGATGGCCATCGTGTGCGCCATGCCCGTATCGAAGTGGCACAGCTCCTGGTGCGTCCGCACGTCCCACAGCACGATCGCTGAGTCTCTGGCGAGGCTCATGGCCAGCGTTCTTCCATCGGGGCTGAATGCCAGGGCGGAAGCATTGCCTCGGCGATTGAACATCGCTTCGAGAAGATCGCCGTTGGATGCGTCGACTATGGCCACCGTCTCGCCTCCGATCCAGACGGCGATCGTGCGTCGATCGGGAGCAAAGACCGCACCGAAAGGATTGACTTCCTTGTAGCGGCGGCCCCACTCCGAGGTTCCCGTCTCGAGGTCCCAGACACGCAGTTCCCGAGAACCGGTGACGAGTTTCTTGCCGTCGGATGAAATGTCGAGTGACGTGACGGGGCTGGTATGCACCAGTCGGTGAATCGGATGCCCGCTGGGCAACTCGAGGATCGTGGCCGCTGTGCTGTCGCTGGCGATCGCCAGCCGGCGTCCATCGCTGGAGATGTCGAGCGCCGCCAGTTTGCCGGCGTAGTCGGCGAACTCGAACAGGACCTCGTCGGTCTCGAGATCGACGTAGCGGACCACGTCGCCGGCGCTCGTACCACAGGCCATTCGTTTTCCGGCACCATCCATGGCCACGATGAACCTACTCCAATCGCTCGCCAGGTCGTGCGACGCAACGCTCTTGCGCGACTTCATGTTCCACAGTCGGACCTCGCCCCCGCGGTGCGCGGTGGCCAGCGTCTGCGAGTCCTGCGTGTAGGCGATGTTCCAGACCCAGCCATCGACGCGCTCCAGCGGCGACGCCTCGAAATGGCGTGCCGCATCCCATAGGCGAATCGTCCCGTCGGCGCCGGCGGTGGCCAACCGCTGGGAATCGGGAGACCAGGCGATGCTCCAGGCGCGGCTGCCGTGCGCGGGGAATGCGGCCACCAGGGCATCGTCGGCCGTGGCCGGCTTCGTGAGGTCCCACAGCCGCACCAGGCCGTAGTGGTTGCACGTGGCAGCCTTCGTGCCGTCGGAGGAAATCCGGGCATCGCGGATCCAGTTGTCGTGCGACTCCAGCGACGAATAGGTCGCGACGCGATCGTGCTCCAGGTCCCAGCAGTAGAGCCGGTAGTCCTGGCCGGCCGCCACGAGCCGCTGCGAATCGGGGCTGAAATCGATTGCGAACAAGTGGCCGTTCGCTTTCGCCAGCGGCGGAAGCGGCTGCCAGCGCTCGGTGTTCCAGCGATGTACGCTGCCGCCCTCGTCGCAGGCGGCCAACAGCTTTCCGTCGGGCGAAAAGCGAACGGAGCGCACCACGTCGAGCGCGTCGTCCAGTACCCTTTCCTCGCGGCGCGATTGCAGATCCCACAGGCGCACGCAACGATCGCGGCCTCCGCTGGCCAGGTGTTTTCCGTCGGGCGAAAACGCGACGGCCAGCACGTGGTCCTGGTGATCGGCAAGCGCCGCGATGCGCTCACCGCCCGCGACGTTCCACAAGATCACCTGCCGGTCTTCGCTGCCGGTGGCCAGCAGCGAACCATCGGGCGAAAACGCCACGCAGGTCACTTCGTCCTCGTGGCCACGCAGCACGTGACGCTGCTGGCCGGTCGCGGCGTCCCAGATGCGAGCCGTTCCGTCCTTGCTCGCGCTGGCCAGCGCCGTGCCGTCGGGCGAGAAGGCGATCTGAAACACTTCGTCGCCGTGGCCGGTAAATTGCCGAAGCTCGGCGTGGCATTGTCCCCACAGCCAGTGCCAGGCAAACTCGCGCTGGTCCTGCTGTCCGGGTGCGGGAATGTGGCGCTTGAGCAACTCGAGCGTTCGCGCGCGGTTGAGCGAGCGCCAGGCGTCGTACGCCAGCCGCACGTCGGCCGAATAAAGTAGCAGGCGGCTGGTGTGCGACTCCGATTCGGCCCGGGCGCGTTCCACTTCGGCGGTGGTGAGGGCATCGGCCAACCGCGCGTTGTACACGAGCGAGCCGGCCGTGAGCGCGATCAGCGAACTCGTGCTCACCAGCAGCAGCGCCGCGATTGCCGGGCGGCGTCGCGACCAGCGTAACAGCTTGCGGGCCGGACCGATGGGGCGCGCAAGCGTCGCCTGTCCGGAAAGAAAGCGGCGGCAATCGTCCGCCAGCGCCGCGGCGCTCGGGTAACGCAGCTCGGGCCGCTTTTCGAGACACTTCAGGCAGATCGCCTCGACGTCGCGCGGTATTCCGCGGCGCGAAAACCGCAGCGACGGCGGGTCGTCGGTCACGATCCGACGCAACGTGTCGACGTCCGTCTCGCCGCGCAGCGGAGGACGACCGGTGAGCAACTCGTAGAGGATCGCGCCCAGGCCGTAGACGTCCGTGGCCGGACCGATGTTGCTGGATTGCCCTTGCGCCTGCTCCGGGGCCATGTAGTCGATCGTGCCGATGACGACGCCCGTGCGCGTGGCGCCGCTGGACGATTCGTGCAGTTTGGCGAGGCCGAAATCGGTCAGCTTGGCGACGTAGTCAGACAGGTCCGACGATTCCTCGCCTGGCGAGTGCGGCTGCAACAGCACGTTGCCCGGTTTCACGTCGCGATGGACGACGCCCCGAGCATGTGCCTGGTCGAGGGCATCGGCCAGGATGGACACCAGCGCCACGGCCTGGCGCGGGTCGACCGGCTGAGGATGGCGGCGCAGCCACTCGGACAACGAGGGACCGTTGATGTAGGCCGCGGCGATATAGCAGACGGGGCCGTCTTCCCCCACTTCGTGAATGGCGACGACGTTCGGATGATCGATGGCGCCTGCCGCGCGGGCTTCGCGCAGAAACCGCTCGCGCATTTCGTCGGCGACGAGTGCCTCGGGCCGGGGAATCTTGATGGCCACTTCGCGGTCGAGCTGCGGATCGAAGCCGCGAAACACGACCCCGCAGCCGCCGCGACCGACCTCGTCGTAGAGCGTAAATCGCCCGATCCGCCGCGGCACGTCGGTGAATGTACCCGAAGTGCTCGTGGTGTCGCCCGGCTTGCTGTCGCGCTGCCGCCGCACATCCTCAAGCAGTTCGACGCACTGGCGTAGCCGATCGAGCTCGGCCGCTTGCGCCGCGGAGAGCTGCGCGCAACTCTCGTCGAGCGAAGCGGTGCTTGAGCGGCGGCTGACCGCCTCGTCGAATTCGCGAATCAGCGTGTAGAGTTGCTGATCATCGGGCGAGGGCGCTGGGGGATTCATGGGGTTCGGCGAGTTCATCCCGAAGTTTCTGTATCGCTCGGAACCACAGCTTGCCCGCGGCATCGTCGCTGCGCCCCATGCGCTTGCCGATTTCGGCGAACGAAAGGCGGTCGAAGTTGCGAAGCTCGATCACGTGGCGATAGTCTTGCGGCAGACGATCGATTGCCGCGACGAGCCGAATCTTGTTTTCGTTTTGGACGGCAAACGTGCTGGGACTGGGAAGCTCGTCGGCCACCTGCAACTCGACTCTGCTTTGCGTGCGGTCGAACGCTTGTTCCGCGGCAACCGAGCGCTTGGCGGTGCCGCGGAAGGCGCGGCCGACGTCCGCGGCCTTGTGCCGCAAGATGTGGCTCAGCCAGGCCAGCAATTCTCCTTCGGTATTGCCCTGAAAGCGGTAAAAATCGCGGCACGCGTCGACGAGCGTCTCCTGCACAAGGTCGCTGGCCGCCACTTTTTGCCGCAACTGCGCATCGAGTGCGCCGTTGGCAACGAGCAACAGGTAGCGGCGCGTCGCCTCGAGGAGTTGCCCCAGGTTGCCGTCGTCCCCGGTGCGCGCCGAGTCGAGCAGCGTGGCAATCGCGGCCGAGTCGATCGCCGGTCGTTTGAAACGCGAGTCGACCATCGAGGGCAAGCACCCGGTAAGCGGCAAGAACTTGGGGGATCCGACACGTCGGCCGCCGGCCGCGGTCGCGATCCGACCCAGCGAGAACACATGCCTAGCTTACTCATGGGCTCGTGGCGGGTCAAAGTCGTCCCCGATTCGAAACAGCAAAGCCTTGGATTGGGCACCATCGTGGCGGTGGGAATCCGCTAGTTTTCGGTGGGTTGCAGGGCCCGTTGCAGCCGCGTCACCTCGGCCTTGGCGGCGTCGTGCTTATCCTTCAACTTGCGGAGCGCCTCCACATGTTTCCGGATCGATTCGACCCGCTGTTGTGAGCCCGCGACATCCTCGGCCGGACCAGCGCCGGGCTCTCGGTTGTATTCTCGTTGCGCGGAGAGTACGGCCACCTTGTCCAAACTGTGGATAGCGTCGCGTATTTCCACTTCGACGGCGTACTGTTTGGCTTCGGCCACGTTCAAGTCGGCTTGCTGTAGTTCGCGCCCCATCGCCTCGGGATCGCCTTGCCGCTCCAGCGCGCGGTCGGAGGACTGAATCGAGCGCAGCACACGATGGCGGTCTTGCTCGGCCGCTTTGAGCATCTCGCGGGCCACATCGTTCTCGCTGTTCAGCGCGATGTCTTCGGATTCGAGCGCCTCGATGACTTTGGCCGTTTGGTTCGCGCGGTTCAAGTACTTCACGGCACGGCTGCCAAAGAGCTTCTTGAAGGACTCTTCCAGCTTCTGATCGTCCTCCATCTCTTTGATCTCGCGTGCGATCTCGACCAGCTCGTCGATCGCGTCTTTCGATTCCGGGCGAGGGCCTTCGTAGGTCGGATCGTACTTGGGATGGCCTTGGCCGCGCTGTTCATCGATCAGGTCGTGCACCTCTGGCGGGACGAGGTTGCCGTCGACGACCGGATCGGCCCGCGGACCGGGCAAGGCGGGTTGCGCCGGGGCGGTCGGCCGCGTGAGATACTTCTCGGTCACCTGCCGCTGCGTGGGACGCGAGCGCCCGCGGTCGTTGGTGAGGCGCGGCCCGGCATACTTCTTCGGCCAACGTTTTTCCGGCGAGTTGGTCCGTGTGCCGCCGGCCGGGTTCGAGGAGTACTTGTTGGGCCACTTGCTCACCGCGCCGGGATTCGGGGTGCCGGCTCCCGATGGTCCGCCGAGAGCCTCCATGTTGATCTTCCCGAGCGGCTTTCCCTGGGGGGATTGTGCGGTTCCGGTCTGGGGCGGTTGAGCCTTCCCTTTGGGCTTTTTGGTGCCGCCGGGCTGCTTGGCCGGTGTGGTTTTCTTGGGCTTGGTCGGCTTGGCCGACTTGGTTGCAGACGTGCCGCCCCCGTTGGACGTGCTGGGGCTGGGATCGGGCGTATAGCTGGGCGGCGGCGTGTCGTCGTCGTCGAATGGCGATTTCTTTTCTTTCGGCGGAGTGGGCGTTGCCACTTCGTCGGGTTCGCTGTCGCTCTGCTCTTCGGTCTCATCGGGGCCTTGGAAAAGATCGAGGATTTCCTCGTTCGTCATCGATTCATCGCTGAACCCCGGGTCGGACCCGAACGCATCCTCATGCTCGCCGGCGGCGGTTCGCAATTTGGCGTTGAAGTCGGCCGGCGGCGGCGCGTTGCGGCGCACTGCCGTGGGAACTTCCGGCGGAGGAGGAGCCGCTGGCTCGTTCGATCGCACGACCGGGGCCGGCCTCACCGACCGCGCGGGCTGCGCAGGCCGCGAACGCTGGGGCTGCACGATGTAGCGTTGCGGCCGCTGGCCTACGTTCGGACGCGGGCGGGAACGGGGAGCAAAGAAGGGATCGGCGTAGTTGTGCGGGCGCGGTGGCTCGCCGTGCGTTACGCCAGCCGGGGGCGACTTCGGAATTTGGACCTTACCCAGGTATTTTCCAGAGCTGGTAGGCGGACGATGCACCCTTCGACTGGGAAGCCGAATGACCCTCTCGCCCGAGTCGGTACGGATCTTGCGGTTGTCTTTTGGGGGTCGCTTCGTCGGCGTATTGCCGCCGAACTGGGTCTGACCGCTGCACACTTCCACGACGACGAGCAGGCAGTACAAAATCAACAGCCGGCGAAACACGTAGAGCAGTCGCATGACACGGTCCCTTGCTGCAAGGCCGAAGGCGCCGCCACCGAGACGGTGGGCATCGCCCCGATGCCGCTAGTTGCCGCGTTGCCGCGAAAGCCGGAGCTTTTCGCGCAACAGGGCCTGGTGGATCTTGTTCTTCTTAGAGCCCGACTTGCGCGCCACGCCTTGGTAGTTCTCGGCCGGGTACAGGTCCCACAGGCCGTCGGTGCGGTTGACGGCCACGACCAGGTCGGCGTTTTTGCGCGTGATGCGCTTTTGCGCCGGGTCGCCGCCGCTGCCGCGGTCGAAACGTACCAGGATCGGATACTCGCTCTCGAACGTGCGTTTGGCGCCGGCGGCGACTTCTTCCTGGGTGTTGTCGATGTTGACGAAGAACGGGCTTTCGTTATCGCCATTGTCGACCGTCACGCTGAACGAGGTCTTGAACAGGTTCCACGTGTCGTCCGAGGTGCCAAAGACGTACGTGCCGTCGCTGAGCGTGTACTTGGCCTCGCCCTGCCCTTCGCCCTTGTCGAAGCGGATGACCCACGTTTCACCGGAATCGAGCAGTTGGGTATAGCCGGGCTTGATCGTGTAGTTATGGTTCGAAACCACGTAGCTCACCTCGGCGGGGCTATCCTTGGGATTCATGATGTAGGTGCCGCTCTTGGCGCGCTTGGCGACGTTGGCATCGCTATCCGGCTCGGGATCGCCTACGCCGATGCTGATGTCGAGGATTTCGCTGGCGTCTTCGGCGGCAATCTCCAATTGGCCTTCGCCGCCGGTTCCCATGATCACGCCGCCGCCGGGCATCAGCAGCATTTCGTCCTCCGGCAGCGCCGGCATCATCAGCACCGGGCCGCTGGGCAAGCCGGCCGCCAGGCCGTCGTCGGGGTAGGCATTCTGTTGATACAATTCATTGGTTTCACTGGTGCGGATGATGTCTTTGATCGCCTGGTCGACGCGATTGACGTCGAAACCAGGCGGAAACTTCGCCGGATCGACGGCATTCACCAGGTTCCCCAGATCGGCCATGTCCTGATCGGTTATGGCTTCGCCGGCGGCGATTTTCTCGCGCAGCTCCATGATCTTCTCGGCCACGGGTCCCTCTTTGGCGGCCTCGCCAAGTTGCTCCTCGAGGCGATCAACCGAAATCTGTGCTTCTTCTTGGACCATCTCGCCGACGAGCGCGTAGGAGTCGGCATCGATCGGGTCCAGCAGCGCGAACGCCGGCGCCGCGTTGCTCTTGGGTTCGACGATCTTCTCCGGCGGCTTCGCGTTCTTCTCGACCTCGGCCGGAGCCGGTGTCGTCACCGGCGTGCTCTGAGGCTGCGAATAGGAATAGTTGCGGTTGTCGTTCGAGTAGTAGCGCTGCGGCTCTTGGTATCGCTGGGGCCGCTCGTATTCGTAGTCGTTGTATTGCGGGCGACTGGGTCGCCAGAAGTTGTTGCCGCTGTTGCCGAAGTTGTTTTGCGGGGGAGTGTACTGAAACGGCTTGGGCTGGGGGATGTTGACCTTGCCCAGGTACTTGCCGCCGGAGGGGGTTTGTTGGCGCGGCGGCGAGAAGTTCTGGAATCGCTTCGCTTGGGTGTTGAATTGAGAGTTGCCGAAGTTGAGCTTGGGGGGCTCGCGCCGCGTCCGCGTGTTTCCGGAGAATTGGGCCTGTGCGGAGCCGCACGCGACACTCGCGATCAGGATGGCGCCCGCGACGACGCTTGGCAGGCGATAGTTGGCGTGGCACATTGTTTGAATCCCCCTGGAACATCTTCGTGAAGTCACGCGACGGCCGACGCTGACCGTCCCTGACGCAGTGGCTCGCGCGATGGGAGCGCCGCCGCCTCTCCCATAAGCGGACTGGCCTCGGAAACCCGACGCCGGGGGCAAGAAAAGTTCTCACGTCTGCGTTTTCCGGCCGAAAACGCGGATTTGATGGGCCTGGAAGGAGTGCGGCCAACGCAGCCAAGAGGCTAGGACCCAAGTAGCCAGAAGCGAAGCCGCAAGCTATTTCGTTCGCCTGCGATGGCCTTGATGCGAATTCGCAGCGGAGAGCCGTCGCTCGTGACCTCGCCTTTGCCGGCGCCCTTCTTTGAAGCGGCTGCGTCCAGCACGATCTCGTCGTGCACCCAAACGCGAGCCGGCCCGCTATGGTCGAGGTGCATCGTATAGGTCCCGGCCGGAAGTTCGAGCGTTGTTTCGGCCGCCAGCGCGAATCGCTCCGCGGGCAGCTCCGAGATCGGGAGGTCGGATGCCTGGCGAAAGTCGATGGCCGGTACGTTGATCGTGGCCAGGGGCGTTTCCTCGAAGGCCGCGTCCAAGGCATCGTCGCTTTCCACTGCGTCGCCGGATAGCGGGTAGACTTCCACCGACCAATCGTCGCCGAAGACAACCCCGAAGTTACTAGTCCGATAGTCGCGATGTTCTGCCAGCAACTCTCGAGCCGCGGCGTCCTTTGACTCTCGGCGCAACAGAGAGGTCAACCGTTCGAGGGTTCGGTTGGCGCTGGTGTCGTCGTCCTCGCCGTTGCTTCGATAGAGATCGAGCGCGGCGCGATAATTCGTTTCGGCCTCCTTGGGCCGCTCTAGTCGCTCTGCGACGTCGGCCAGGCGGTAGTGGTTGGTTGCCAGATTGCGCGGGTCGTCGTATCCCAACTTCCGCAGTCGAAGCGCCTCGCGGTAGGCGTCGGCGGCGTGTTCATCGCGTTCTAACTGCTCGAGCGTGCGGGCCTGGTAGTACCAGTACCAGGCCAGGCTGACAGGCAACGTGTCGGGATCGCTGGAGCCCAGCTCGATCGCCTTGGCGAAGCGCTCCGTGGCGGCCTCGCGTTTGTTGCGGCTCGAGAGAATGCGGCCCAGCCGATAGTGGGCTTGCGCGGCCGCCGAGCGGTCGCCGGGATCGGACGTATCGACCAGTTCGAGCGCTTGGTCGGCATGCTGTTGTGCTTCGTCCGGCTCCCCGGCCAGCAGCAAGCGGCTGCTGAACTCGCTGTGCGCCTGCGAAAGGGCGCGGCGGTACTCGCCCTCCTCGGGATAGTCGGCCATCCGCTGTTCGAGCAGTTCGAAGCATTGCTTGAACATCGAACGGGCCATGGGCACCTGCTTGGCATCGAACAGCGAACGGCCCAACAGCCGGTAGCTCAAGGCCAGGTTCGTCTGGAACTTCGCAACCCGGGGGTACTCCGTGGCCAGGCGTTTTTGCAAGTCGATCGTGCGCTGAAATTCCGAAAGCGCCTCGAGCGGCCTGGCCTGCTGCATTCGCACGGCTGCCAGCCATTGATGCTCGACCGCCAGCAGATCGACCAGACGCGTCGCGGCGGGATTGGCTTGCGACAACTCCTCGAAGATGTCTTTGGCTTGCGTGATCCGCTGCAAGGCGTCGTCCAACGCATTTGCCTGCAACTGGATCAGCCCCAGCATCGTGTAGGCCTCGGCCAGACCGTAGCGGAACTTCTCCGCCTCGGGATGCTCGGCGACGAGCGCTTCGCGCAATTCACGGGCCCGATGGAAATCGTCCGCGGCTTGCCCCCGGCGTTGTTGCAGAAAGTGCACCATGCCGCGAATCTGGTACAGGCCAGCCAGATCGTTGCGGAAGCCTTCGATCTCAGGATGTTCGTCGACGAGCCGCTCGAGGACGACGATGCCTCGTTCGGCGAGCGGAAAGACTTCGTCGGGCTTGTCGGTCATCAGCCAGCCGGCCCGCGTGTTGTACACGCCGTCGCGCCAACTGCGAAAGTCGGTGAACTCGGCCCCCTCGGCCCGCAGCTCCTCCATGATCTTCAGCCCGCGCTCGAAGAACGGGATCCAATCGCCTTCGAGATCGTGGGTGATCTGGCTGAGCCGAATGTAGGTGGCGGCCAACTCGGCTCGCACGTTGGGATCGTCGTGGCGGTCTTCGACGAACTGCTCGTAGAAGTCGCGCGCGCGGGCCAGCAGTTCGGCCCGCAAGGGTTCGAGCGTCGGCGTGTCGAGCAGCTTGTTTTCGCTGATCGTGCTCAAGTAGTCGTCCACGGCGCGACGCGCCCGCAGGAAGTTCTTTTCGGCCCGATCGCGCTGACGTTGGGCTTCGTCGAGATTCTCGGCGGCCTTACGCTGCATTTCGATCGCCAAGTCCAGGCTTTGCTCGGCCCGTCGCCACTGCCAGGTAACCACGGCCAGACCCGCGACGAGCACCACCAGCAGCGAGCTGGCGAGCGTCGCCACGACGGGGTTGCGCCGGCACCATCGCCAGGACCGCGCCGTGGGCCCCAGGGGTCGGGCCGTAACCGGCCGGCCGGCGAGAAAGCGCTCCAGGTCGCCTTGCAGATCCGCGGCGCTGGCGTAGCGCCGCTCGGGCTCTTTGGCGATCGCCTTGAGCACGATCGTTTCCAGATCGCGGGGAACCCCGGAGCGCTGCTTGCGCGGCGCGGGCGGTTCTTCCTCGCAAATCTGGCGGATGAGTTTCTGGCGGTCTTTTTCCTCGAACGCCGGACGAAAGGCGAGCAGTTCGTACAGCGTCAGCCCCAGCGCGTAGATGTCGGACCGGGGGCTGTCGGCTTCGCCGCGAAAGCGCTCGGGCGCGAGATAGCGCAGCGTGCCCACCAGGTCGCCGACCGACGTCAATCCGGCCTGATCGCCCTGCCGGGCCAGACCGAAGTCGGTGACCCAAACCGTGCCTTCGCGGTCGAGGATCAGGTTCGAGGGTTTGATGTCGCGGTGCATTACGCCGTGGCCGTGCGAGTGGGCCAGGGCGCCGGCGGCCTGAATGCCGATTTGCGCGACGCAGGCGTAGTAGCCCGAGACGCGCGACGTGGTGCCGGACGAAGCCGAACGGACCTGCGTCGTACTGCCGGCGGTTGGAGACGCGCCGGATTCCGAGACCACCTCCGAGGATTCGGCAAGCCGGCCCTCGAGCAGCCGCCGGGCGGCGGACGTGAACCGATCGGCCTCGTCGTTCCGCCTTTCGTCAACGCGCAGCGATGCATCGAGATGCGGCCCGAGTTCGCGCAGGCTGTCAATTACCTGGTCGAGGCTCTCGCCCTCGATGTACTGCATCGCGTAGTAGTGCAGTTCGCTGGTGCTGCCTGTGCCGAAGACGGGCACGATGTTGGTGTGATGCAGTTGCGCGGCGATCGACGCCTCGCGGCGGAAGCGCTGCTGGCTGTTGTCGCCCGCCACGACGCTGCCGGGAAGTACCTTGAGCGCTACGGGGCGGTTGAGCGATTCCTGCACGGCGTGGTAGACGACGCCCATGCCGCCGCGGCCGATCTCGCGCACGATGCGATAGTCGCCGATCGACTCGGGAATCTTGACGGCCATCTGCATCCGTCGCCGCGTCGAGCCAGTGGGGCTGAGATTGCGCAACATGCGCAGCGCCGGCAATACCTCGCGCAGTCGATCCTCGAGCTGCGGATGCTGCGCCACGTACTCTTCGATGCTGGGATCTTCGCCGCGGCCGCAGCGCTTGGAAAACTCTTCGACCACGCTCTCCAGCAGGCTGATTTCGGAAGAGTCGAGTTCGCGCGCTTCCACGGTCCACCTTGCGCCGGTTGCTGCGGTTTGCTACCCGCCCGAATGACCCCTAGAATGATGCCGCCGGTCCGCTGTTCTCCGGTCACCACGTGCTCCCACTATAATGTCTGACGACGCCAAATCGGAGCAACTCTTGCGGGCGGCGCAGTCCGGTGACCGCGAAGCGATCGACGCGTTGTTCGAGCGCCATCGCGCTCGGCTACGCCGCATGGTCGAATTGCGGCTCAACCGCAAGCTTTGGGGCCGGGTTGACCCGTCGGACGTCGTGCAAGAGGCCATGCTGCAGGGGGCCCGGCGCGTCGGCGAATTCGTGCGCGATCCGCAGATTCCCGCCTATCTGTGGCTGCGCACGCTGACCCAGCAGCAGTTGCTGGCCGTGCATCGCTTTCACCTGGGAACCGGAAAACGCGATGCGAATCTGGAAGTCACGGTCGGCGCGGGCAACCTCGGGGCGTCGAGCGCGTCGCTGGCATCGTTGGCCGTGGCCGATGCCACCAGTCCCTCGGGCGTGGCGGCCAAAGCCGAACAGATCCGCCTGCTTGAAGAACTCATCGACGCGATGCCGGATGTGGACCGCGAGATTCTCGCTCTGCGACATTTCGAGCAGATGAGCAACTCGGAAGCGGCGCGCGTGCTGGAAATCGGCGAGACCGCCGCCAGCCAGCGTTTTCTGCGCGCGCTGCAACGGCTGCGGCAGCGGATGCAGGAGCTGGGTCTCGAATAGCCAGCTGCTTGCATTCTGCCTTGTCTTCCTAACAGGGGGCCCTATCGGGCGTTACGCCTTGCCGCGTTTCTTTTTTCGCCTCGCCTGTGAATGGCGGCGTGGAAATGCACTTAGACCCCTATGGACTCCGCCGACTTTTCTCGGCCCGCCGCTCTCGGAGTCCTGTCAGCCGGCGCATTGCCGGCCGACGACCTCGGACACGAATCGCCGACCGTCCGAACCGTCTATCAGGTGCCGACATGCGGAAACGCCGTTCGCTGAATCCTCTGCGCCGCCGAAGCGCTGGCCGCAAACGTTTGCCCAGGCGTCGCAACCTGCCAACCACGCGGCTGCTGGGCGAGTCGCTCGAGCTGCGATTTGCTCCGGCCGTGGGGCCTGAGCTGGCCAGCTTGCTCGACCACCTGGCGGCGCCGCCGGAGCTGAATGCCACGAGTGTCGTGGCGGGCCGGCACTTGTTCTACAACCGCTCGGCGTTCGACGGCAATCAGCCGCAGGCGGGCCCTGCGGACGACGGCGCGATTGCGCCCGACAAACAGCCGCTGTTGCCCGGCCAGGTGGCCTCGTTTGCCAACTATTCGAGCTACTCGCGCGGCATCAACGGTCTGATGGTCGATATCGCGCCGCTGGCCGACCCGGGATCACTGTCCGCGGCGGACTTCGAGTTTCGCTTTGGCGTGGCCGGCGATCCCTCGACCTGGCAAACGGCCCCGTCGCCCTCGACGATCGACGTGCGTCTCGGTGAAGGTACCGGCGGGTCCGACCGCGTGACGCTCATCTGGCCCGATAACGCGATCGAAAAAGGCTGGCTGCAGGTGACCGTCAAGGCAACCGCCGCGACGGGCCTGGCGACTTCCGACGTCTTTTACTTCGGGAACCTGATCGGAGAAACGGGCAACACCCAGACGTCGGTGGCGCTGGTCAACGCAATCGACGAGATTGCAGTGCGCCAGAACACGGGACTCGTCGACGACCCGAGCGTGCCGGCCGATCCGTACGATTTCAACCGCGACCGCCTGATCACGGCCGTCGATCAGATCATTGCGCGGAGCAACACCGGCTTCTTGCAGATGATCGCGGCGCCGGAGATCACCGCCACCGAAGTGACGATCGTTGCAGCGAACCTGCTGGAACTGACGGCCGGCTCGGTCGAGTATCTGCCGCCCATGGCTCCGCAATCGGGCGATCCACCTCAGGCGATTCTGCACGACGTGACGCTCGAGTTCACCGACCTGCCGGGCGATCTGGGCAGCGTCTCGATTACGCTCGACGAAGTTAACGGATACGACGACAACGCGGACGGAGAGATCGACGGGTTCGGACTGTCGACCGTGATCGACTTGTCCAACGTCAACCTTTCGGTGGGCGAAAAGACGCTGCTGACGCTCGAGGCGCTTACGTTGGGCGTGAGTGGATTGGAGATTCGGCCCGAGTTGAACGGCGGGTTTCGGACGGGCGACTTGATTTTCTCGGCCTCCGGCGTGCAGTTACTGCCGGGGGTGTTGGGCGCGTCGCTAGAGGCGAGCGGTTTTTCGCCGCAGGCCGCGCTGTCGGATCCCGACGTGGGTTCGATCGATATCAATACGGGAGCGTTCAGTCTGTCGCTCGACGTACCGCCAGCGATCGGTGAGCGGCTGACGATCTCGGGTTGGGTGCCCGTGCAGTTGACGCACGTCGATGCGGCCTTCGATCCGGCCGGCTCGACGCCGGACATCGACTTCGCTCTCACTGGGTTCGTGGATGCCACTCGGCTGGCTGGCGAACTTGGCTCGGCCATTGGCTCGCCCGGCCTGGCGGTGACGGTCGAAGCCTACGACGCGGACGGCCAGACGTTCGCCCCCACCGGTCCGGGCAACCCGCTGACGCTGGGTGTGGCCTACGTCGACGGCGAGATCCGGCCGACCAATACGCCGGCCGTGAAGGTCGACGTGCAGAACATCGAAGTGCCGCTGGGCGCGACGCTCGGCGATTTGACCCTCGGCGGCTACATCGCGGTGGGTGGGTTCGACGGCTTCGGTCTGCCCATTCCGATGCCGGCGGAACTCGGTGTGCCATATGCGGGTGAGCAGGTCGTCGGCAACCTGAGCGTGACGTCGAACAGCGGCATCGGCCAGATTGGCGGTTCGGTGACCCTCGGCGGATCACTGGCATCGGCCAACGATCTCAGCGTGCTCGACCTGGCCGGGCAGGCGACGCTCACCGGCGATTTCGACTTTTCCGGCGTACTCGCCAGCGGGCAGATCAGCGCAGTCCTCGAATGGGCCATCGAGGTCGACAATACGACCGGCCAGCCGGCGTTCTCCGGCGCGCCGACGATCTCGAACGTGCAGGCGAGCGATCTGCTCGTAACCGTGCCGGATCTGCTGACGCTCGACGTGGGGCTGATTCAGTATGCCGATCCTGGCACATTGCAGCCGGGCGACCCCATCGCAGCGCTGCAAGATGCCACGCTCACGTTTACTCATCTTCCGGGTGACTTGGGCACCGTGGCCATTGGCCTGGGGAACGTCGACGGCTACGACGACAACGGCGACGGCCTGATCGACGGCTTCGGTCTCTCTTCGTCGATCAGTCTCGGCGACGTCAACCTCTCGGTGGGCGAGAAGACCCTGATGACGCTCGAGGCGCTGATGCTGGGCATCATCGGCGTACAGGCGCGCCCGGAACTCGGCGAGGGCTTCCGCACGGGCGACCTG